>Ga0316206_1001024_pt1 | contig 28724 bp, 26 predicted proteins | sample 6monthpyrite_MG_FD_204942 | JGI IMG/M metagenome (GOLD analysis project Ga0316206, IMG submission 204942) | Microbial mat bacterial communities from mineral coupon in-situ incubated in ocean water Damariscotta River, Maine, United States -... | ecosystem: Environmental > Aquatic > Marine >... | reverse complement strand
GATCGACATCGCGGATCTTGATCGAGAACCGATTGCCGGAGAGGTGCCCGCGTTTGAGCTTGTTGGTGTGCAGGTCGACCCACAACACCGATGCCCGATCGTGGTTGAAGCTTGGGAAGTCCTCGGGGGCTTTGCCGGGGGTGTGGACGGAGATGACCTGGCGGGTGATGGCGTGCTTGTCCTTGAGCCCGGCGTGCCCGATCGCGTTGCGTTGGACCAGAAAATGGCGGGCGATCGCGTCGCGGAGTTGGAGGGTGGTGAGCCCGCGTTTTTCGACGAAGAGGTAGATGTGCTCGCCCTCGCCAGCCGGGTTATAGAGCGGGATCTCTTCGACGAGGAAATCCTCCGGGCGGGCTTTTAGGGTGCCTCCGGTTCCCGGGATCTCGTGTGTGAGATAGCGGGGCGCGTCGGCCCCGGTGGTGAAAGCATCTGTGCGGGGGGCGTTGGGATTCATTATTCGAACTCGTCCGTCTTGTCGAAACCATCCGATTGGTCAAAGCCATCCATCGGCGGCAGGATCGCGTGCTCGATGACCGTTTCGTCGACATAGATCGGGACATTCGAGGTGATCCCGAGTGCGATGGCGTCGCTCGGGCGGGCGTCGATCTCGACGGGGAGCCCCATCGCGTTGGTCAGGTTGAGCGTGGCGTAGAAGGTTGCGTCGACGATTTCGGTGATCGCGATCGAGTCGAGCGAGGCGCCGAGTTCTTCGATGGTGTTGGCGAGCAGATCGTGGGTCATGGGTCGCCCGATCTCGATGCCCGAGAGGCGGCGGTCGATGGCGATGGCTTCGGAGATCCCGATGACGATCGGGAACGATCGCGGGTCGCTGCCGGCGGGCGGATCGACCTCACGCAGCTCGATGAGTTGAGCATCGTTGAGCTCACGGATCAGGATTCGGGCGAGTTGCATCTCGATGCGCATGGCGGGGTCTCTCGGGTATGCGCAATTGAAGGGGCGCCGCAGAGAGAAAGCGAGCGGGGAGGATGAAAAGACAGGGGGACAATGAGGCCAATTCGTGCTGGAAGGGGTGGGGAGCAGGAAACTACACTTGGAATCGTGCGGGCATTATCAATATCAAAACGCCGTGTTGTCTTTGCTATGGCGTTGGCGATACAGGGTTGGCGGCGGGCCAATCGGTGTCGGCGATTCGCGTGAGGGTCATCTCGAAAAACTGAACGGGGTCATTGTTGGGGATCATCCTTTCGCCGATTTCATGCCAGGTGTCATTTTCGATGATGGCGGTGTATCGCATGGTCATCGGGCCGGCTGGGATCTCCCAGATAAACCCGTTTTCGATGGCTTTGAGCTCGAAATCGCCTGTGTGTCCTTGTGCGTACGAATGCATTGTGTACTGATCATTGTTGGAGTCGTACGAGATGATGCCGAGCGCATTAAATATTGATTGTCCGTTTTTCTCATAGCCATGTCCCTCGATGATTCTGACTGAGGCATCAAGGAACGGGCCAACTCGTTCTGTCTGGGTGAATGTATGTTTGTCGCCGGAGGGGAGCATCGTCCATGCTTCGCCTCTCCATTGCCCATCGAGAAACTCGAGTTTGGTGAGGGCTCTTTTCTGAGCTGCGATCAGTTCTGCCGGGTCTTGGTGTGGTTGAACAGCGACGAATGAGTATGCGCCAGCCGCGAATGATATTGACCCTGCGATGAGGATGAGTTGCTTGATCATTATTCCCTCCTTTGATTTCGTGATTGAGATCGAAAGCTTAGGTCAACATAACGCTCCCTCGGATGTGTGTCAACTTGGTCTATTGGAATCTCTGAATAATTGCGCAACCCACCCGCATTTAATCCGTATATCCTCCTGAAGCTGTTCATTTGTCCATTTTCAGGAGATTTCTCATGCCGATCCGGAAGAATGCACCGATGGGGTTTGCCGATGTCATCCTCGATGACCTGGGCTCGACACGCACCTCCAAACTCCTGGCCCGGCTCGACGCCGCGACGCCCTGGGACACACTCGCCCATCCAATCAAACAACTCCCCGAATACAAACCGCACGGCGCGGGCAGGCCCCCGTGGGAGCCGGTCATGATGCTCAAATGTTTGATGCTCGCCAAATGGTTTAATCTCTCGGATCCGGGGCTCGAAGAGGGGCTCAAAGACCGCATCAGCTTCCGCAAGTTTGTCGGCCTCTCTTTCGCCGACGCGACGCCTGATGAAACGACCTTCGTCAAGTTCCGCAAGCGATTGCGCGAGGCCAAGCTCGATGACTACCTCTTCCAGTCCGTCGTCAAACACCTTGATTCACAGGGATTTCTGGTCCGTGAGGGCACGATGGTCGATGCAACAATCATCGAGCAATCGACGGGCTCGAAGAATGACGACGGCGAATCCACACGCGACAAGGACGCCAGTTTCACCAAGAAGCACGGCAAGACTCATCACGGCTACAAGGCGCACATCGCGTGTGATCTCTCGGGCGTGATGACCGATTACCGAGTGACGACGGCCAAGGTGCATGACTCGAAGTGCATCGATGAGTTGGTTGAAGACGAAGACAAGGTGGTGTACGCCGACAGCGCATACTCGTCGAAAGATCGGCGTGATGCGCTGCGTCAACGCGGCGTGATTGACGCGATTGTCTATAAAAGGACACGCGGGCAGAAGGATCTCTACGGCTGGCAAGATCGCTGGAATGTGCTTGTTTCCAAGGCTCGATCGAAGGTCGAGCACCCGTTTGCGATGATGAAACATCAACTCGGCTACCGCACGGTGCGGTACCGTGGGATTGATCGCAATGGATTCGATGTGTGCTTGATGCTGATGGCGTGCAACTTGAAACGGAGCGTGTGGCTGGGGTCAAAGTCAACGGGCATGTGTGTGGATCCTGTGCCAAAGAGATGATGGAGTGCGCGATGGCTGCGCGCTGATCGAGGCCAAAGGGCCTGAATCGAACATGTTTAAGCCTTGAACGAGCAGTTTGAGCAAGTTCAATGGGAAAGTCTTGCATCTAAACTCGATTTCGAGTAGAATCAGGTGGGAGTGTCTGATTGGTCAGAGACTCCTATTGATAAGATACACGGAAAGGCATCTCGTTTCGATTGGGTGGGTGAGTCTGATCTGTGTCTGATTCATTGCTTGTCATGATCAAGCGGACGGTGAAGCCGGTGAGCGAGGGATTTGAGCAGTTCTGTGGGGACTCCGATATCGGCGACGAAAACTTCTCCGAGAGAGGGCTGGGCGTCGATGGCTCGGAAACCGTCTTTGAGTGCGGCGAAGGTGACGGTGCGGTCGGCGATCACGATTGACTCGCCCATCGGGTTGCCGGTCTGGGCGTTGAGCCCGGAGGGGACATCGACGGCCAGGACCTGTGCGCCTGCTTCTTTGGAAGCGTTGATGAGGGTGATGAGTTCGGCGGCGGTGCCGGTGATCGGGCGGGTGAGCCCGGTGCCGAAGAGGGCGTCGATGATGAGCCCGGGAGCAGGGTGTGGTTGGTCGAGGAATGACTGGGCGTCGATGATCTGGAGATTCATTTTGGTGATGATGTCGAGGTTGATTTTGGCGTCGCCGGCGTAGTGGCTTTGGGGGTGGGTGGTGACGATGGTTGGGGGGAGGGCGTGGTTGGCGAGGTGGCGTGCGAGGGCGAATCCGTCGCCGGCGTTGTTGCCCGGGCCGGCGAAGATGATGATGGATCGGTCGCGTGCATCTTTGAGCATGGACAGCGCGTGCTCGCGGAGGGCGATGGCGGCGTTTTCCATCAGGACGATCGATGGGATGCCGAAGTGTTCGACCGCCAGACGATCGAGTTGGCGGGCATTCTCTACGCTGATCTCATAGGTCGGCCTGCTCGCCAAGGGGGGCGATCGAGTCTCTGGATCGTGCCCTTGGGCATGGAATGAGGGTGGGGTTGGCGTGTCCATATTGATCTATTCTATCTTGGCGAGCTTGTTGGCGTCGAATCGGGGCTTGCCGACGGGCTGGACCTACGATTGTGGACCTATGCCGGCTGTGCTTGTTGATATTGTGTTTGTTTTCTTGATTACATGCGCTGTCGTTTCGGTCGTCTATTGGGGCGCGGTGACGGTGCAGGTCCGCAGGACTCGGCGGGGTCTGCCCACGGCTCGCGATGGGATCGGGCTGAGCGAGCGCGAGCCGCCGACCCAGAGTGTGTGCGTGGTGGTGCCTTGTCACAACGAGGCGGGGAATATCGCGACGCTGATCGGGTCGTTGATCGAGCAGGATTATGATCGGCTGCGGGTGGTGCTGGTGCTGGATCGGTGCACGGACGACACGCACGGGGTGGCGCGGTCGGCGATCGGCGATGATTCACGCTTTGAGATCGTCGAGATCACACATTGCCCCGAAGACTGGGCCGGCAAGGTCCACGCGGCTCATTCTGGGTTTACGCAATCCGAGCATGCGCGTGGGGCAGATGTGCTGCTCTTTACTGATGCGGATACCTGGCTTGATCCGGCGTGTGTGCGTGCGTGTGTAGCGCTGCTCAACGATCGGGGGCTTGATTTTTTGAGCCTGCTCTCGACGCTCAATGCGCAGAGCTGGTTTGAGCGGGTTGTCCAGCCGATCACGGCTTTCGAGTTGGCTCGTCAGTATCCGCTTTTGCGTGTCAACCGCGAGGATGACCAGAAGCGGGCGTTTGCCAATGGGCAGTTTATGATGTTTTCGCGTCAGGCGTATCAAGCGGTCGAGGGGCACGCGGGTGTTCGGGATGCGATTCTCGAGGACATCGCCTTTGCGCGCAAGATCCGGTATGGTGGTCTTGCTGGAGGGCTGTTCTTGGCGGACAATATGCTCAAGTGCCGGATGTATGACTCGTGGGACGAGTATGTCCGCGGATGGAAACGGATCTACACCGAGTCGGCCAACCGCGAGATCCGACGCTTGAAGCGTTATGCGATCCGTACTCCTATTTTGTGCGTCGGATTGCCGACGAGTTGCGTTGCGCTCGTTATCTTGACACCGATCTTTGGGAATCCGGGGACCAACTGGGTTGGGTTGCTCGCCGGTGGGCTCGGGTTGCTCGCCTGGATCGTCGGGATGGGCTCGGTGTATCGGATGTGCAGGGCACCGATCCGTGATCTTCCGGGGTCATTGCTCGGGGCGTTGCTCACAGGTCGGATTTTTTATGCAGCAGCCAAGGATCTCGCTCGTGGTACACCCACGGAGTGGGGTGGGCGTCGATATATCCGGAAGGCGGAGGGGAGCTGATGCGCCGAGTACGCAGGATGTCGAGCGATGTGCATGTCGAGCTGACGCCGATGATCGATGTGGTGTTCTTGCTATTGACCTTCTTTGTGTTTGCCATCGTATTGATGGTGCGGGCGGATGTGCTCAATGTGAATCTTCCTGAGCTTTCGTCTGGGCGCAACGCCGATGCGGTGGTTCCGATCACGATCGCGATCACTGAAAACGGTGAGCTTTTGGTCAACCGCGAGATGGTGGTGCTTGATGGCATTGTCGAGAAGGTGCAGGCGATCAGGAGCGAGTTTGGCGATGGGCCGTTGGTTTTGGCGGTTGATACCAAGTCCCAGGCGGGGATTATGATCGCGCTGGCTGATCGGCTCACGGGCGCGGGGCTCGGCGAGTTTTCGATCATCGGGCACAAAGCCGCGCCCGCGACGATAGACACTGATACTTCTCAAATCGAATCGAGTCTTCCAACTGAGACACCATGACATCTGCGACCATGCCATCTTCTTATGCGATCCACCGGGCATCGGCGATGACGCTGATCGTGGGGTTGATCGTGAGTTTGATGATCCATCTGGGAATCGGGCTTGGGGCGAGCGGGTACTTTGCGTCTGCGTGGCGATCTGGTGATGCGATTGGTGATCCGATTGTGCTTGATCCGGATCTGGCTCAGACCGCCCCTCCGCCTGAGGAGCTTGCGCTGGGGATGGAGGATGCATCGCGGGCGTCGATCCATTGGCTCGGGGTGGTTGAGGACCCGGTCGAGGGCGTTGCGCCGATTGCGGAGGTCGAGCAGGCGCAGTTTACTGAGCAGCTCGGCAATGCGCCAGTGACCACGGCGAGCGTGCCAGCTCAAGATCCTGTTGTTGCTGTCGATCCCGTGCCCGCCATCGAGCCTGTCGAGAAGTTGATTGAGGAGATCGAGCCCGATCCGACGGCTGAGCCCGATCAAGGGGCTCCGCCTGAATCGGTGTCCGAGCAAATCGAGCTTGAGCCAGCGCAGATCGAAGAAGCGCCGGTGGTGATTGCACCCCAGCCGGAACCTGTCGAAGAACCGAGCCAGGCGGACGAGCGCGAGCCCGAAGCACGGCCAGAGCCCAACCCGGAGGAGGCGATTGGCCCATCGTTGGTGAGCGTGGATCCCAATGAGCAGGAGGAAGAATCGAAGGAGCCCGAGCCAACGCAGGAAGTGGCGGAGCCGATTGAACAACCGCTCGAACAACCACTTGAAGAAGAGCAGCCGCCGGTCGAGGCTCAAAGACCAACGGTTCCGTCGCCGAGCCCGAGCGCTGCAGGCAGGGATGGGATTGTTTCTGATCGCGAGTCGACGGCTTCGATCCTCAAGCGGGCGATCAAGGTGGATGCCAAGACGCTCAATAAACCGATCGTTGGCAAGGGGCTCGAGATACTCACCATTGAGCCCAAGTTCCCCGCATCCGTTCGGTTCACGCAGCTGCCCAAGAACCCGGTGCTGTTGATCCGTTTCGATGCGAGCGGGCGCGTGACCAAGGTGCGGTTCTTGAGGGACGGGCGCCATGTTTTCGATACGGGGGCCACGGTGGTCGATGAGCCGTTGCTGAGCGCTGTGTATAAGTGGCGAGCCAAGGGCAAGGAGATCGATGGGCTCGAGGCGGGCAACCCGGATTCGACGCTCGAGATCTCGATGCGGATTCTGTTTCATAAAGAGCGGAGCAAGAAGCCGTAGCTCGATTGGTTATCGTCTTCGTCGTGTGAGTGTGAGCCCGGCAAACCCGAGGAGGAACCCTGACGCGGGCGTTGGGATGACCGAGCGAACATAGCTAAATGCGCCGCCGTTGCCGTTGCCTTCCCATGCGGTGAACATGAGGTCGATGTAGATGTCGTCGTCTTGGAGATAAACCACGACATTCTGATCGACGAGCCCCGGGGGGTGGCCGTCGTGGAGTTGTGCCCAGGGGACATAGGTGAGGGTGTCGTAGTCGGCGGTGGTGCCCATCGCCCAGAGCGTGCCGACCGGGCTCGGGCCCGAGTTGCCGCTGCCCTGATAGGAGGGCTCTTGGGCGATGTTGAAGATGCCTCGGATGAGCCCGCGGACGATCCAGACATTGTCGGTGATGCGGTCTTGGTTCTCTTCGAGCGAGAGATCGCCGAACCCGGCGTATTCGTAGGTGAAATCTAAGCCGGAATAGACGACCTCGGCGTGGGTGATCGGGACGCATCCCAAGAGCGCGCAGGGAACGGCAACAGTCAACATATTCATGGGTCTCTCCTCCTCGTGAGGACTCAGGATACCAGAGTTGAATCAGGATTCAATCAAAAAATGAGAATCCGCTCATCGATTTCAGATAAATCTGTGTGGATTAGTCGCTCGCGCCCACCGTGAGTTCGGCGTTGGCTTCGGGCTTGGTGGTTTCGATGTGGAGGCGTTTGGTGCGGTGCGCTGACCAGTCAGTCACGAGCAGGTCGGGGGACTCGGGGCCGGTGTGTGTCTTGAGAATGTCGTATTTGGAGTCTCGCTGGGCGGGAAGATAACCGGCGTTGCGGATGAGTCGGCAGAGGACGGGTTCGTCGAGGCAGTAGGTGGTGCCGGCGGACGAGACGACATTTTCTTCCATCATCACCGATCCCATGTCGTTGGCGCCGAACTGCAAGGCGACTTGGCCGATGTGCGGGCCCATCGTCACCCAGCTTGAGCCGATGGTGTAGATGTTGTCGAGCATGAGGCGCGAGACGGCCTGGGTGCGGAGGTATTCGGTTGCGCCGGCGAGGCGGAGGCGACGGCCGAAGCGTTCATCGAGTTCTTTGGTGCCCGAGCCGTCGAGTTGGGCGACGACATCACCCGGGAATGGGAGATCGTTGTCGAGGTCTTCTTGGGTGGGGTAATGGGGGAGTCGGCCCAGTGAGGTGTGGTCGGGCTGGAAGGGCCAGGCGTGGAATCCGAGGTAGTGGCCGCCGGTTTCGGGGTTTTTGACTGTAGGGTCGCCTGCGATTTGGTCGGGGATTTCGCCGGTGCCGAAATCGGCGATGGCTTTGTCCTGCCAGTGGCGGACCATGTGCATGTGGTGGATGCGATCGCTGTAGCCCTCGATATGCCCGTACATCATCGAGGCGGAGGTGAACATGCCGAGCGAGTGGGCGGCGTACATGACCTCGAGCCATGCGTTCATATCGCACTTGCCCATGCCGATCTTGGTGCGGACCGCCGGGGCGAAGATCTCGCCGCCGCCGCCTGGGAGCGAGCCCATGCCGGCTTCTTTGAGTTTGATGAGCACCCACCGGACTTTGTCGATGAGGGTTTTGCCGGGAGGGTTAAAGAAGTTGACGAACTCGATGAGTTCGGGCGGCGAGAACGCATGGATGTTGACATGAGGGAACCGCTCGCGGATGCCGTTCAAGAGTTCGAGGTACCAATCGAGCGAGAGGTTTGGGTTCATGCCGCCTTGCATGAGGATTTGTGTCCCCCCGATGTCGGAGCACTCTTGGACTTTTTGGTAGAGTTCTTCGTATTCAAGCGTGTAGGCATCGTGCTCGTCGCCTTTGCGTTTGAAGGCGCAGAAGATGCATTTGGCGGTGCAGATGTTGGTGTAGTTGATGTTGCGGTCGATGATGTATGAGCGGATGTGATCGCCGTGGAGTTCTCGGCAGCGTGCATCGGCGTAGCGCCCGAGGGTGTGGAGCGGTGCGTTGGTGAGGAGTTCGAGCGCTTGCTCGGGGGTGAGGCGGGCGCTGCCAGAAGCGACAGCGGCCAGCAGTCCAGCATCGGTCGCGTTGAGGGTTGGGTGTTCGGGGAGGGGGGAATAGATGGTGGGCATACAATCACTCGCGGTGTGGGTTTTCAATCATCAATGAAATCATACGCTTTGGAGCCCATCGTGGCAAGACTGATGGTCGGGTTGATGGGCTATGCTTTGGCCGATCTTGGAGGAGTTGAGATGAGAATCGCGTATGTGCGTTGTGTCCAGTTGCCTGAGCCTGATATTGATGAGCAGCCTCTGGTTGAGGGGTTGAACACGGCGGGGCACGAGGCGGTCGTTGCTGCGTGGGATGATCCGTTGGTTGATTGGGGCGGGTTTGATCTGGTGCTGATCCGGGCGACCTGGAACTATATCGAGCATCTTGAAGCGTTCGGGGCATGGCTCGAACGGGTTGATCGGCTGAGCACGCTTGTGAATCCGATCGAGACCCTCAAATGGAATCTGCACAAGGGATATCTGCGCGAGTTGAGCGAGAAGGGTATCCCGATCGTCCCGACACATTTTTGTCAACGGTACGACGCGGCATCGGTGGCAAGGGTTGCGGAGTCGCACGGTTGGGTCAAGATCGTGATCAAACCCGTGATCTCGGCGGGATCGTTTGGCACGCGGGTTTTCGATCTCGAAGCGGACGGGATGGACGAGGGGCAGTCGTTTCTCGATGAGATGATCGCCGGGCGGGAGATGATGATTCAACGCTATATGCCCTCGGTCGATACGGTTGGGGAGACGGCGTTGGTCGTGATTGATGGCGAGTTGACGCATGCGATCGAGAAGAAGCCGAGGTTCGACGATCAGGAGGAGGAGGTGTGCCTACGCGAGGAGATCAGCGACGAGATGCGAAGCTTTGCCCAGCGGATTCTTGATGCGGCGGGCAAGGAATACCTGTACGCACGGGTCGATATCATCCCGGATGACGATGGGTCGATGCTGCTCTCGGAGCTTGAGATGCTCGAGCCATCGTTGTTCTTTCCGTATTGCCCGGGCGCGGTTGAAGCGTTTGTGCGGGGTGTTGAGCGGCAGGTGACGCGGATAGAGGGCTAGTTCTTGCCGGTCTTTGCGAAGTTGAGGTCGTCTTTGACGCCGACAAGTTTGGCTTGGCCTTCCTTGTCGAGGAGCGAGACGACGATGGCGACGGCGAAACCGATGAGGAACGAGGGCAGGAGCACATCGAGGGACGCGAGGTAGCCCGCGATGTCGGTCATGCCCATTAATTTAAGCATTGGGCCGACGGCGAAGCTGAAGATGGGCACGCCCATGAACCCGGCGACCATCGCGTATTTGGCACCCTTGGCGGTGAGTTTGGACCAGTAGAGCGAGAGGATCATGGTCGGGCAGAAGGTGGCGGCGATGCCGGACCAGCCGAAGATCACCACCCAGAAGATTTGTTTGTCCTTGTCGATGAGCAGGAGTGCCATGCCCACCGCAAAGGCGATTATGGCGAGGACGAGGGTGAGTTTTCGGGAGGTGGACATGAGCTGCTCATTGCTCATGTCTGGGTGCTTGGTCTTCTGCCAGTAGTCGCGGACGGCGGCGCTGGAGGCGAGGACGAGGAGGGAGTCGATTGTGGACATGATCGCCGAGAGGACCATCGCGATGAACATGCCGGAGATGAAGGGGATGAGGAAGGTATCGGCCATGACGGGCAGGACGGTCTCGTTGTCGGCGGGGAGGATATTGGAGTCGAGGAGTGCGCGGCCGAAGATGCCGACGAGGACCGCTCCTGAGTCGGCGAGGAGGGTCCAGGTGACAGCGGTGATGGTGCCGGGGAGGATGGATTTTTCGCTCTTCATCGAGATGTAGCGGACAAAGATCTGAGGCGATCCCCAGAACCCCACGCCGATGGCGACGAGTCCGACAATGGTGAAGATCGCGCTGGTGTTCCATGCTCCGGAACTTGGGATCACGACTTTGGTGATCTCGGCTGCTTGCCCGGGGCCGTGCCATGAGAGGAGGTCTGGGTCGATCGATCGGAGTGCGTCGGCGAGATGGGTGACGCCTCCGATTTCCATCAGCCCGACGATTGGGAGGAGGACGAGCCCGATGACCATGAGCGAGCCTTGGAACACATCGGACCAGACGACGGCGGTGAATCCGCCTTGGGTGATGTAGATGAGGACGATGCCGAAGCCGAAGGCAGCGCCGAGATAGTGGTTCCACCCAAGGAAGTTGTAGAACGCTCCGCCCGATGCAAAGACTTGGGCACCGGCGTAGATAGGCACGAAGATCAAGAGAGCACCGGCCGCGATCAGTCGGAGCCCGTGGGTTTTGTCACGCAACCGAGACTCGAGGTAGTCGGGGACGGTGATGGAGTCGTATTGGTCGGTGAGTCGTTTGAATCGGCGGGCCATGAAGAGCCATGCCCCGGCGACGCCGACGAGTTCGCCGAGCACGACCCAGAAGGCCTGGACACCGAGGGCAAAGCCCATGCCGGTGAGCCCGAGCAGCAGCCATGCGGATTCGCCGGTTGCTCTTGCCGAAAATGAGACGGCGAGGAATCCGAGTTTTTTACCGCCGGCGAAGTAGTCCTTGATGTCGTGCATGCGTTTGGATGCGACATAGCCGATGATGAGGAGAACAAGGGCGTAGAGGGCGACGGCGAGTATTTTTTGGGTGATGGGGTCGATTGGGAATCTCCGGGCGAGAATCAGCGTCGGCGAGTGACCACGATAGCAGAATCGCACGCTGGTGTGCGAGCAGTATGCGGATCAGGTATAAAAAAACCGCCCCGGGATCGGGGCGGCAGAGGAGTATCGATCAGATCGCCATGTGGGCGAGCGGATTACTTGCGGCGACGGATGGTCTGGATCCCGCCGAGTGCGCCCAAGAGTCCCAGCCCCGCGAATGCGGCGGTCGGGAGGGGAACAACGGTGACATAGATGGTGTCGCTTGCAACAGTCGCCCCCGCGCCATCGAAGGCGCTCAGGCGGATGACATAGGTGCCGACTTTCGATGGATCGATTCCTTCGAGTGGGCCGGTGCCTGCGCCATTGAAGAACCCGTAGTTCCACGAGTTCTGGGCAACATTGTTTGAGGAGATCAGAGCCGCATAGGTGCCTGGATCACCCGCGATCGTGTCGGTCGCAGCAGTGGTGGAGTTGTCGCCGATCGAGTGGTCTGCGTAGAGGGTGTTGATCGGATCAAATGTGAACGCATCGGCGGGGTTGGTGCCATCGGCGTTGACCTTGAACATCGAAAGTTCGTATGTGAACGCATTAAGTTTGTTGGCGGTGGTGCCTGCAACATCACTGTTCACCGAGAACTCGAAGTTCCACATCGCACGATTTGCGGGTGGGTTGCCGTCAGCCGGGTCGAAGCTGTAGGAGTCCACACCGTCATAGTTGAATGTGTTTTCAGGCCCCCCCCCGGAGTTGTAGCGTACCTTGGCGCGGAGCCCGAGTTCGATGCCACCGCCGTTGGCGATGGTGAAGCCGCCATTGGCGTTGCCTGAGCCAAAGATCACACCTGGCGTGACTGTATCGCCCGCACTGGCGATGGTTGCCAATGATGCAACAACAGCAATCGGAATAAAGTTCTTCATTCTTGATCTCCTCAATCTTCATCATGTCGGCCTTGCGTGGGTTCAATCACACGATCAAAGCCGAGTGTCTCTCCATGCCTTGACCACTCACTGCGAGTGGTTCCCTCAAGGCCAAAGTTTTACGCTCATTCTACCCAAGATAGCGTTTTTTGATCCCATTATCAACGGGCAGTTCGGGTTTATTGTTAAAAATTACATTACACCGATCTGGTTTGATCCTGATTATGACCTGGGAAACATGCAAAATCGTCTAGTTTGACAGGAATTATCCCCGTGGATGGAGCGTGCGGATGGTTTCGTGGAGTTTGGTGCGATCGACATGGGTATTCAGATACACGATGAGTTTGGTTGACGGACTCTTTTGTGGTTTGGCAGTATTTTCTCAACCATCGCATAACCGAGGGTATGGAGGCCCAATAGCAGAATTATGTGCGAGAGCATCGCGTCTGCATCAAGCAGGGCGAGGTCGCCGAGGCAGCCGCAGGTTTGGGCTGGCGTGGGTGGGAAGAGGGCGACCATTGCTGCGAAGCCGGTGAGGAGGATGAGTCCGCCGATGAGCCCTTGTTTTCGGTGTCCAGCGATGAGCATGATCGCAAGGATGATTTCAACGATTGCAACAAGAACGATGAGCGCCACCGGGAACTGAGCACTCCACGGCGGGACGGGGGATTGGTTGAGCGCAGGAAGAGAGATCGAAACAAGTTTGGCGATCCCCGCTACACCCCAGACAATGGCGAGGGTGTAGACAATGATTCGTCCGATCCAGAGTCGCATCAGTGAGTACCCATTCGGCGTTTGGCGATGAGGGCACCGGAGATGACGACGAGGAGGACGCCGGCGGCGGTGATGAGGGTTTGGAGATTTTTTCCGGCGAATCTGGAGGATGTTTTCTTGATTTTATTCGTGGCCTGAAACGGTCCGAGTTCTTTTCCGTCTGGGCTATAGGATTTATTCTTTCGAGCATCCTGGATCACATAGTTCGAGCCGAGATCCTTTGGTGGTGGCGGGGTAGTGTCGTTAATGAACTTAGCATGGCTTATTTCTATGCGCATGCCTTGGATCGTATCGGGCTCCAACTCGATCAGATTCGGTATGAAACCGTCCCCCAGAGGCTCCCACCGAGAGTATGTAAGTCTTTGAGTCGAAGTGCCATCCGGGAATCGGTTTTCCATCCACTGAACCTGATTTGATTCGGGATCGATCTTGATATAGGTGACGCGGTTGTTGGCTGATGGGTCCTTGCGCGTGTACACGAGCATCCCGTCGTCGAGTGTTTCGGATGGCTCATCTGATGAGTTGGCGAGGAGATCATAGGCTTTTTGAGGCGATATAAAAGGATCTCGATCAATCACGCCATCTGGCAAATATCCCACCAACTTCGAGAAGGACTGGTAGTCGTATCGAAATGTTTGGCCGGGCGAAGAATAGTTGTAGTTCGTGAGCTCGTATCCGAGATCGCCGCCGTGAGAAACGGATGAGGTAAATGTTTCCCATTCTTGGCTAGTGGAAAATATTTGTTTTGATCCGATCGCCCATTCATTGTCCGGTCCATACTTCATTTTGATGAGCGCCGTCGCCGAATAAGAGGTTGGAAGTGGGTTTGGGGGGAGGGTGGAGCCCTGAGCGGTCACAACGGCGATGCCTATCCACAGAGAGGCGAGTGAAAATGATGGCATGAAGCTGCTCCTTTTTACCCAATCCAAACAAAGCATAGCCAGGTCGATAATGTAGCAGATGGCTGGGTGCAAGTTGATCCGGCGGGGTCTAGGCCCCTTATGGTTCCGCCGTAACAACAATCTCCGACTGAGCTTGTCCCGCCGGTTGCACGCTGTGTAAGCACAGTGGCGGTCCCATTCGAGCAGTCTATTCTACCGCTGAAGTATCCACTATCGCAAACCGTCCCCAACGGGCATGTATTGTACGCATTGCAGTTGCCGCTGCAGTTGCCGATACCACCTACTTCATAAGCAGGCAACGCTGTTTCGGTTATTGATCTCCAGCAAGCCAGAGCTGTGGTCGAGGCGATCGACAATGTCAAAAGAATCGTAAAAACCTTAGAAGCATTCAGTTTCATGATTTTTCTCCATGAGTTGCAAAGTTCTGTACTGTACTGTACTGTACTGTCAAGGTCACTTGTCAAAAAAATGGAAAAAAATAATGTTCAACTCGCGACCTTCAATATGCCGTGGATTTACGCTCCTTGAGCTGATGATGGTCATCGGGATCATTGCTATTTTGGTGGGGCTCTTGCTTCCTTCGCTCGGGCATGCCCGGGGCACGACTCTCGAAGTCGCATGCCAGGTCGAACTCCACGACAACATGATGATGGTGCACATGTATGGCGGGGACAATCGAGAGTACTGGCCGATGAGTTTTTTGCCCTCCGATGAGCCGAATACATGGGTCGGCCCGGGTGATTGGACAATCTCTGGAGTTGACTACTTTGGTGTTCAATCCGCCTACTGGCCCTATGCGATGGGTGAAGATTATGGTGAAGATTACCTCAACCCGGTGCTCTTTTGCCCTGCTGATCGAGAAACCGTAGATTTTATCACTGAGGGTGCGGAGAAGCATGGACTCAACGCCCATCAAGTTGTCTATGCATCGGATCGGCTTCTCTCCTTGGCGTTCTATGTCCGTCCGGCGTTTCTGAGGCATGATCAGGCGGGGTGGGATCTTGGCGCAGCAACAGTTGGCACGATCTCCTCCGTACGGTATCCATCATCAAAGGCGGCGATGATGGACAGACTCCCCTTTCACGATCCGAACTTCATCTCGATCATGGAGCCAACTCCTCCCCCGCCGTACAGGCTCAATGTTGCTGCAGTCGATGGATCCGCGTCGGCGAGGAACACGAAGGATGCCCTCGACCCCGTGCTGTTTGAATCACCATTCACCGGCGACAACGCCGATTTTCGGCGGTTGCTCAATGTGTATCAAACGACAAAGGACGGGTGGCTCGGGCGAGATTGGTAGGTTCTATCCGCGCGGATGAAGGTTTTTGATGGTCTCGTGGAGCTTTGAACGATCGACATGGGTGTAGATCTGGGTCGTGGTGATGTCGGCGTGGCCGAGGAGTTCTTGGACGATCCGCAGGTCGGCGCCGCCCATCAAGAGATGCGTTGCAAAGGAGTGGCGGAGCATGTGGGGGTGGGTCTTGGGGAGTCCGGCGACCTGGGCCCAGTGCTTGACGATCTGCCAGACGCGGACGCGTTCGATGGGTCGCCCGGTGCGAGAGAGGAAGAGCTTGCCTTGGTCACGGCGCTCGCTTGCGCTCTGGGCGCTGATGAGCATCGGTCGGCACTCGCTCATATAGATCTCGAGTGCGTGCTGGGCCGGGGTGCCCATCGGGACGAGGCGGTGCTTGTCGCCCTTGCCCAAGACGCGGACGACGCCGATTTTTTCGAGGATATCCATCGTGCTGATCTGGCCGACTTCTGATGCGCGAAGCCCCGAGGCGTACATGAGTTCAAGGATCGCGCGATCGCGCATCCAGAGCGGGGGCATGCCTTTGGTTGGTTTCTCGGGTGGGCATGGAGCGCTCAGGAGCCGGCGCATCTGCCCGGGGGTGAGGACGCCGGGGAGTTTCTTCCATTTGGTTGGTTGGTCGAGGTGGTCGGCGGGGTTGGTCTCGATCTTGCCCGTTGCTAGGAGCCAGCGGTAGAAGATCTTGATGGTGGCGAGGTGGCGCGAGATCGTCGCCGAGGCGTATCCTCGCTTGGCGGTCATGGATCGGACATGGGCGATGAGGGCATCGGGGGTGGTTTCGATCGCGTCGTCAATGTCGCGGCTCTGGAGATCGAGCATGAGGGCTTCGAGATCTCGGCTGTAGGCCTCGATGGATGCGGCGGCGAGCCCGCACTCGATCCGCAAGAAGTTGATAAACCCGCGCCGGGCGATCTGCATCGGTTCGCTGAGTTTATCTATGCGGCTTTGCGAGGCATTGGGCACGGTGCTTTCATCGGTTCGATGGGGAGTTTTCGGCAAATGTGAAGGCATAAAAGCACCCCGGATCATATATGACCCGGGGTGGGAGTGTCAGCTCTTAGGATTGCTTCAGAGAAGTCTTAGCCGAGAAGGGCGAGGACCTGCTGAGGCTGCTGGTTTGCCAGCGAGAGGACATTGGTCGATGCCTGTACCAGGATCTGGTTGCGGGTCAGCGACGCGGTTTCGCTGGCGAAGTCGGCGTCACGGATGACGGACTCGGCAGCGGTGGTGTTCTCGAGGGCCACGCCGAGCGAACGGATGGTTGCACCGACGACATTCTTCTGGAATGCACCGAGGCGACCACGGGTAGATGAGACCTTGTCGATCGCAGACGAGACAATTTTTTGGGCGGTGTCGATGTTGTTGCCGTCAACAACATTGAATGACTTGCCCGAAGCGAGATCGTCGAGGAACCCGAGCGATGAGCTGCCCAGCTTGCGTGCCGAGATATCACCGATACCCAGCGAGACCTTGCCGGCGATGTTGACCTCAGCGGCGAGCTGGAAGTCTGCACCGCCGCCGGTGATGGTGAACGCACCGCCGGAGAGGGCACCGAGTGTCTGTGAGGCTGTGGTCGAAGTGGTGAACTTGACATCGAGGAAGTCGGAGTTGACCGAGAGGGTCTTGCCGCTGCCTGTTGCCAGCAGACCATTGATGGTGCCCGCGATGTCTTGTCCATCATCACGCAGCCCGTTGGCTGCACCTGTATCGTCAAGAGCAGTCGTGCTCGCAGCGTTTGCGGTTCCGAAGTCGGTCGCGGTCAGGTCAACGATAGCCGCGTTTGCTTGGTTCGTGGTGATGCTTGCATCATCAACGATCTTCACCGAGACAAACTCGTTGGATCCGAACTCGGTCGAGCTCAGAAGAATACCGGTGCCCGAGACAGCGGCGTCGACGCCGGTCACATCTGAAACGGCGTTGATTGCCGAAGCGATGTTGGCGATGGTTGCACCCGAATCGAACTGGAGTTCGCGGTTGCCCAGCGAACCTGCGATCTCGAATGTGAACTGATTACCCGAGCTGTTGAGGTCGATACCCGTTGCGGTACCGATCGACAGGAAGTAGCCTGCCTGCTGAGCTGAGGTTGTGATGATGGTATCAACCTGCTGCGAAGCGCCGTTGAACTTGGCACCACGGACTTCGTAATCGGTGACGCCTGCGTTCACCGAACCGACCTGGTAATCAAAGTTGCCGTTGAGCAGTTTGGTGCCCTGGAACGAAGTTGCACCGGCGACGCGGTCGATGGTCTGGAGAATCGAATCGATCTGGAGCTGGTTCGCTTCCTTCTCTGATTCGGCCAAACCGGCACCGTTTGCGGATGTGGTCAAGAGGCCCTGAAGCTCGGTGAGCAGCGAGGACACTTCCTGAAGACCGCCTTCGGCGATGTTGACGACCTGATCGGCACGCTGAGAGTTGCTGATCGCTGCCCCGATGGCGGCCTTCTCTGAACGCAGGTTCTCACTTGCGATCAAACCGGCCGGGTCATCCTTACCGCGGCTGATGCGGAGACCAGTCGAGAGGCGTTCGAGCGAGACGCCGAGTGATTTGTTGTTCTGTCCGAGCACGCGCTGTGCGGTCAATGACGATACATTGGTGTTAATACGACTCATTTGCTGACAACCTCCATGTTTTCACCGGAACGATTTTTTCGTCCCGGCACTCCTGTGACACTGGGCGTGACGCCCAGTTCACCAGACCACCTATGGTCTGCGCGTCTTTGTGCACCAGTGCACGCGACGCATTCGTTCGGATACACCCGAGCGAACGATTTGGAGATCGACGGATATGGGAGGGCGATGAAGTCCTGACGCAATAATTCTAATGTTTTTATCTCCGCCATACTATCCGGACCTTCCGATTGTGGGATCCCGAAACAACATTCAAAGAAAAAGCCCGCCGGTTGGCGGGCTTGAGGATCCTTTTATAGAGGCACGGATTCAGGGCCGATGGTCGGCGTTATCCGAGGAGCTGGAGAACCTGCTGGGATTGCTGGTTGGCCAGGGCGAGCACACTCGTGCCGGCACTCTGCAAGATTTGCGCTCTCGTCAACTCGCTTGATTCCTTCGCGAAGTCCGCATCACGGATCACCGATCGGCTCGCCGTGAGGTTCTCGAAGGCGGTCTGGAGCGATCTTCGGTTTGTATCGAGCACATTTCGCTCGAAGGCACCGAGCCGACCACGCAGGATCGAGACATTATCAATCGACTTATCAACGATATTCTGCAGGGCGGAGAAATCATTCCGTCCCGCCGCCGAATCGAGCGAGTTGGCCTGGCCGGAACTGAGCGAGGAGAGGAACTGGAGTTCCGTCCCGACAAGCGTGCCGCCGAGGTTCTCAGAAGAGGTTGATTGGATCCCGATATTGGTCTGCTGGAGGGCCGTGATATCCGGACCAAGCTGGAAGAGTGAACCGCCGCCGGTGATATCAAAGGTGGCGGTGGTGAGTGTTGGGTCCGTGGCGTAGGATTCATTAAGCAGGAGTTCCATACCCAATGAAGGCGAGTTGATCGAGACATTGAGCCCCTTGCCGGTCGCCAGGATCCCGTTGATGAGCGCCGATACATCGGCCCCTTCGTCACGGGTGACATCTGAGAGCAGATTCGGATCACCCCAGGGGACTCCGTTTGCGGGGATCGCGGCGTTTCCATCGAGCCGATAGAGTGTCCAGTTATTACCGGTTGTCGGTGTATCGAGCCTTTCGACGCTGACAAACGAGTCTGAGCCGTAGGCCGATGAACTGAATACGAGCCCGGAGAGTGCGTTGCCGTTGACCAGCGCCGCCTCGACCCCGGTGAGTTCCGAGAGCGCGTTGACGGCGTCGGAGACCTTCTGGAAGGTCATCCCCGAGGTGAGCACGAGTTCTCGCACGCCCTCTGGCCCGCGGATCTGGATGGTGGTCTGCGAGAGGATTGTCCCGTCGCCGGTGCCCGAGTTATCTCCCGAGAGGTAGAGATTCCCCTTCTGGGCCGACGAGATGACATCGACATCGACATTGACCGAGCTCGAGCTGATAAAGCTTGCGCTGGTGATGGTCGCGTCCGAGATCTCGGTTGAGCTGATCCCGCTGGTGATGTAGTCGAGCGATCCGTCGAGGAGCTTGAGCCCGCCGAAGGACGCGGTGTTTGAGATCCGCGTGATGGATTGGATCGCCGAATCGATCTGGAGCTGGTTTGCGGCTCGCTCCTCATCGGAGAGCGCCCCGGTGTTGGCCGCCTCGACCGCGAGGGACTTGATCGAGTTGAGCAGGTCGGTGATCTCGGTGAGCGAGCCCTCGGTCGTGGCGATGACCGAGCTGGCGCGTTCGCCGTTTTTGATGGCTTGGCCGATGGTCGCGATGTCGGTCCCGAGCCGCTCCGAGATGATGAGCCCCGCCGGGTCGTCCTTGCCCCGGTTGATGCGGAGCCCGGTCGAGAGCCGTTCGAGCCTGAGTTGGAGATCGAGTCCTGAACGATTCAATCGCTGCTGGGCGATCATACTTGGTACATTTGTGTTGATTCTGGTCATGGCAATCCTCCGTGATTGCGTTGCTCATACCCCACCGGTGTGGGGACGATGGGTTTAAGCGCTGTCCTTATCGTGAGATTGTACATTTACATTTGAATGAGATGGATTGAATGGTTGCACGGTGGTCGCCGAGAGCGACGCCGTTTTCTGTTGTGGGTTGACCGTTGCCGCTTCGGCTCGTTGTCCTCTTCTGGCGGGTCCGGGCTTGATTGTTTGAGCAAGCGAATCGAGGTCGGTGGTCCCGAGCCGGGCCGCTTGCGTGTTTTCTCGTTTTATCGCGTCGTACACCTCTTTGCGGTGCACCGCGATCCGGGTTGGTGCGTTGATCCCCAGTCGGACCTTGTCGCCCCTGATGTCGACGACAGAGATCTCGATCTCGTCGCCGATCATGATTGTCTCGTCACGCTGCCTTGAGAGCACAAGCATGCGTTCACTCCTTGCTCTCGGGCCGCACCCGCGTGTGCTCGCGGTGGCGGTGGGTTGAGTTCTTCCGACTCCGGGTCGTTCCACCCTTCGTCTTCGTGTGTAGACCGATCACACCGCGCCTTAAGAGCGTGTACACAAGAACGAGCCTGCGTGATCTGGTCCCTGACAATCAGGCCGAGGCCGTCTGCGTGGATTCCGATGCAACGCGCATCAACGGGTGACGGGTTGTCCACCGTTTATCCGCGAGCACCATCTGTTCACCAACCTTGGTGAGCGTGTTGATGATGAGCGGGCCCTGGAAGTTGCCGGTGAGCTGATCGCCGATCTTGTTGACGATCACAAAGACCTGTGCATCTTCGAGCTTGGCGATCTTCAGCGACTCCATCTGCTCTGGGCGGATGGGCACCGAGAAGTCTTGCTCGAAGAATGTTGGGTCTGTGACCACGAACGCAAGATCTGCGTCATCGACACTCTGAAGCCAAAAGAAACATGCATCGTCGCCGGGCTGGAGCAGGCAGAAATCTGTCCTGTCGCCAAAGCCGAGCAACCCGTCGGGGAAGGTAATCACGCGATCCTCCGCGATCTCGATTACCCCAAATCGTGTGGTCCGCACTTCCATGTGTGCGCTCCGATCATTCCGGCCGGTGAAGTTTGGGATCGACGCCGACCTCCATAGTCGGGCGACATCCTGTCTTGGTTCCCGCGTGGCCGACAAGCGGGGACCTCGATCCAAATTGACCATGCGGGGGTTGCCCCGCGTGGGCTGATCCGTCCATCGGCTATCCGATGAAATCCAGAAGGGTTCGCGACTGCGACTGGGCGATCACGCTCATCGTCGCCTGCATCTGGAGCTGGAGCTGCGAGAACCGAGACGACGCCTGGGCGTAATCAAGATCTCGGAGCTGGCTCCGCATCGAGAGGTCAAAGATCTGTTTATCCTCTTGGCGCAGCACTTCCGTATCTATCCTCTTTGCATATCCCCCGACGAGCGCCTGAGACTGAATCAGCTCGTCGAGAGACTCTTTCATATTTTGTGACGCAACTTGGATGCCAAGCGTGTCGTCATTCCGCAATGCCTCTGCAAGATCGAGCAGATGCGTGAATAAGTTGTTCACCCGGACCGTGGCTCGATCTTCGGATGTGAGCGTGTTGCCCCCGTTTGAGCCCGTCGCATTGAGTAATCCGAGCTGTTCGGCTGCGGGTGAGTTGTCCGGGGAGATGGTGATTGAGCCTGAAGCACCGACGGCGGCCGATTGGGTAAACTCGATCCCGTTGGTCGTGGCACCGAGTTGGGCAACAAAGTCGCTCGTCGGACGCCCGGCGGCCGTGAGTTGGGCATCAGCCTGGGTGTTGATCGCACTGATGAGCGTCCCGACGGTGGCGATATCGCCCTGCTGGAGATCAATATTGATCTCGAACCCGTCGCCGAGCGTGATGGTGAAGTCGTTGTCTTGGGTCGGATCGGTGTTTCCGGTCGCGATTTCAACCCCGCGGCCGTCGTTGAACACCGAAAGTGGGGTGTCGCTGGCGAAGGAGCGGATCCCGAGGAGGGTGGCAGAGTCGTTGCCGCCGGCGACTTCACCGATCGAGAGGGCGAGGTTGCTTGTCCCCGCGGTTTCGGTGATGACATTGATGCCTCGGCCGTTGTCGCTGATCTCGACGCGGACTCCGGCACCCGACGCCTCGATGGCGCTGCGGATATCACCGAGCGTGGTCGCCGAGGAGAGATCGACGGTGACGCTCTGCCCGTTGGTGTTGAGCTGGATCTGATCGAGGGCGGCCCCTCCGAGCCCATTGAGGGCGCTGATCGGGGTGGTCCACGAGAGTTTGGCGTCGAGATCGAGTCCGGTGCCTGCAGCAGCGGTCAGCGCCACCCCGGGGTTCTGGACGATCCCCAGATCGGTGCCGACGGTCGAGCCTTGTGGGTCGAAGAACTCGAGATTTCCACCGGCGATATCAAAGTCGAGCGATCCGCCCGAGACCCCGACCCCGCCGGGGCCCAGGATGGTGACGCCGTTGTCCGATTCGTACTGCAGGATTGCGGCGTTGATGGTGTCGGCGACATCGCCGATGGTGTTGGCTGAGGAGATATCAATCGAGACGGTGACGCCGCTGTTGAAGCTCATCTCGAAAGCGCCCTGCGAGATGCCGAGCTGGCGGGCACCGTTGAGGTCGGAGAGCTTGGTATTGAGCGTGAGCTGGGCATCGAGATCGACGGTGCCTTCGATCCGGTTCGAGAGTGCCCCGATGGCGTTGTCGGCCCCGAGCGTGATCGGGACATCCGAGGCGCTCCCGAGCGCCGCGAGGAGCCCGCCGCGTTCGCCGGTGAATCGGTATCCCCCGTTGAGAAACGAGACCGGTGCCCGCCCGGGGGCGGTGCCTCCAAAGACATATCCGACGATCGATTCGGAGTTGGCGATGTTGAAGAGCGAGTTGACGAGCGAATCAACGATGATCGCTTGCCCGGAGCGTGATTCTGGATCAGAGGGGCTCGAGAGCTGTTCGGACGCGATCGAGAGCGCCTCGTCGATCAGCGATTTGGCATCGCCGAGCGCGTTGTCGAGCGTGCCGAGAGAGTTGCCCGCGAACTGAAGGTTTTTGAGGAGCTGGTCGGTGAACTCGAGTCGAGAGTCGAGGATCGAGATGGTCGCGCTTCGGATCGGGTCATCGGATGGGCGGAGGATATCGAGCCCGGTGGCGAGCTGTTCGTTGAGTCTTGAGATCGCGAAGTTGGTCCGCCCGAGCGCGTTCATCGAGTTCTGCGTGAAGAGCAGCGTTGGCGATCGTGAATAGCTAGTGGGGAAGGTGGACATGGTGATCTCTTGGGTGCTGGTTTCTTTAGAGAAGGGATAACAGGGTGTCGAACATCTGCTGGGTCGTGGTGATGACTTGGGCGGCGGCCTGATACTGACGCTGGTAGGTGAGCAGGTTGATCGATTCTTCGTCGATGCTCACACCCGAGATGCCGGCCCGCTGCCCGTCGAGACTCTCGCGGACGAGTCGATCGGAGTTGGCGTTGGTTCTCGCGGATGATGTCTTGACCGCGATATCTTGGGCTTGCTGAGCCCAGAACTTGGAGATTGATAAGCCGTTGAGCCCTTGAGCCGCGGTGTCGGTGAGGTTTCCGATCTCGAGGGCTGTGCCGTTGGCGATGAACTGATCGCCCTCCATCCGTCCGAGCATGACCGTGATATCATCGCGGACGCCGATGGTGCTGGCGCTGGTGCCCTCGAAGAAGCTATTGACACCCATGGTGGCGAGCACCGCCGAGCTGTCCTCCTCGAACGAGAAGGAGAACCCCGGATCGGCATCGATCACGAGCCGCCCCGATGGGTCGAACGACGCGGAGATCCCGTCGACGGCATCAAGGACCGCCCGGATATCCTCTGCGTTTGTATCGTCGGCGAACCCGGGGACACCGGCGTCGGTGAGCCCGTCGAGATCGATGTCGATCTGTTGCGTCGCGGTGGTGTCGCCGGAGCTGTTGCGGACATTGATGGTGAATGAGCCGTTGACAGCCGCGAACGGCAGATCAGCGAAAGTTGAGTTGTTGGGGTCGTTGAGCGCTAGGAGCTGATCGCTCGCGCCGATTTGGAGCGTGCCTGAAGAGTTGGTGAGCCAATCCTCGTTGATCCCGGTCGAATGGAGCTTGTTGACCTCGAAAATGAGCTGCGAGGCGAGGGTGTCGAGCTTGGTGAGGGTGGCGTCGATGGCGCCGTCTCGCGAGAGCAGGAGCCCACCGATTGAGCCGCCGTTGATCGGCAGTGGGGTTGAATCGGCGCTGAGTTCGACGCGGACGGTGAGGGTCTCGCCCTCGGTGACCCGGCTGATCTCGATCCCGCGGTTTCGTGTGCCTTGGACGATCGGGGTCGAGCCCGAGTAGATGTCGTAGCCGCCGTTGGAGGTCTCGACGACGGTGACATCCATCAGTTGGGCGAGTTCGGTGACGATCTGGTCGCGCCGATCCCGCAACCCGCTCGCTTCGGCGTCGCCGATCTCGTTGTTCGAGATCACCTGGTTGATCGAGGCGATCTCGTCGAGGATTGCGTCGGCCTGGAGGACCTGGGCGTCGATCTGTTCTTCGAGCTGGGCCCGTTGGGTGATCAGATCCGACTGCATATTGCGGATAAAGGACGCCAGCGATGCGCCTTGATTGGTGATGTTGGGCGCTGAATCGAGCAGAGTGGTTGCCTCTGTCCAGGAGCTAAAGAAGGACGAGAGCTGTGTGGACATATCAAAGTCGGTGCCCTCGTTGAGGATGCTTTCGAGCTGGGAGAGGACATTGAACTGTTGGGCGCTCGAGAACTCCGCAGAGTTGGAGTTCCAGAGCCGACGCTGGAGCGCGTCGTCGATCTGTCGGCGGACCTCGGAAATCGCGACGCCCTGCCCGATTTGATTGGGGTCAGAGACGCGCCCGCGGATTGCCTGGAGCAGCGCGATCTGGCGGGTGTACCCGGGGTTGGCCGCGTTGGCCATGTTCTGCGCGGTGACCTGAAGCCCCAGCTGGGAGGTCAGCAGCGCCGAGCGTGCGATCTGCATAGATGATGTCAGACTCATGGTGCCTCCTTTGCTTTACTGGACCACATCGAGTGAACTCATGACCTGCGAACGCGACGGATCAACCGCGCCTCCGCGTGAATAGGTGCCCGCGTGCGAGAGCGTGGCGCCGACCTGTTTGATCAGCCCACGCATGTGATTGGCGAGCTGTTCGCTCGCGATGCGGACCTCTTCTTGTTCCTGCTTGATCCGGGCGATGAGTTCGCGGAGCGTGCTCTGGCGTTTCGAGATCCGGACCCGATCGTCTTCGTCAAAGTGGGCCATCAGCTCGTCGAGCGAAGCGAGCGAGCCGTGCTCATTGGCGATCATCCGCCGGCGGGTGTCTTCGATCTCGGCGATCCGCACCAGCACGGCGCTGGTTCTGGTCGTGATCGTGTTGAGCTCTTCAACCGATGCGTGGGTCAACGCGTCTTTGTGGGCCAACGCCAGATTGAGCAGGTTGGTGTGCTCGCTCTCGAGTTGTCGGAGCATCTCGTCGAGCCGATCGGTGTCGATCGCTCGTCTGTTCGATCTTTTCGGGAGCGTGTTGGGTTTGGTCGCGAGTTTCATGTGCTTCTCGGGATACGGATCGTGCGGTCTTAGCCTTGGATATCAAGCGATTGACGCGGCGGGTTCTGGCTTGGCATGTTCTCCATGAGCTGCGCCGCGATCCGGGTAACGAGCGGGAAGTTGGCCGCCTGGACGATTTCGTCAGAGAGTTTGGTATCGAGCATGGTGGAGAACTGCTTCTCGGCACTGCTTGGCCCGAACGGCGGGGGGGTGTTGTTCGACTCGCGGAGTTGTTTGAGGATGGGCTCGATAAATGTCGTCGAAACGAGCCCCTCAGCGGCTGCCCTGGCGCGGGTTTGAGCAGATTCTTCGTCATCGTCGATGGGCTTGGTCGCGACGCTCAATGGGTTTGGGTTCGCCGCCCTGAGCGGGTCGATATATTTGGGTGCCTGCTTGCTTCGATCGAGCGACTGACGGGTCAGCAGGTCAATGGTTGAGTTGGTGCCTGTGTTTGAGATGGTGCTCATGAGGGGATTCCTGTTATTCCTGTCCGTCGATAATCAATCGTGCGTGAAGTTTGCCGGATTCGAAGAGCATCCTGAGGATGTTGATCTGTTCGATTGGGGGGATGTCGAGCTGGCCGAACGCGAGGAGTAGGTCTTCGAGCTCGGATGTGTCGGCGTTGTTTGATACCGAGGATGCATTAGGATCGTTTGGATCCGCCGGCAGGGCGACGGTTGTTGAGATGCTCATATCGTTGTGGTTGATGATCGCCTGCGAAACCTGGACATCGCCGGTGACGACGATGGTTCCAGCGAGTGAATCACAGATGACCTTTGCGGGGAGTTTCCGCAGCGCACTCGAGATGTCTGTCTGCATGATGTCGCCGAAGAACGAAGCGGGGTTTGTCCGTTCGGTGAGCGGGACGATCACGCGGATGGTCCGGGCGTCAACTGGTTCGGCGATGGACTGGTTCAGGCGATTGACACTCAGCAGGTACTGCTGGTTGATTTCCGAAGCGATCGACGCGGCCGCGGCGTACCCAGAGAAAAATGGATCGATGATGAGATCAAACGAGCCCGAGATGCTCGGGGTGGTGTTGATGTCGCGCACGATCTGCGCACCACGCGCGATCCTTGCGACGGTGGGGGAATCCTTATCGGGAATCGTCAGCGGGCCTTGGGCAAAGGCGTAAACCGGCGTGCCTGGGCGTGCGATCAGCGGCGAGATCAGAAGCCGCCCCCCGACGAGGCTCTTGGCCGAGTTGAGCACAGATATATTGACCAAGATTCGATCGTCGACCTTGGCGCCGTCTCGGGGGATCTCGCAGGTCACCATGACGAGCGCGACCGACTTGGTCGAGCTCAGATCATCGACGGAGACCGGATTGCCGAGCTTTTTGAGGGCCTCGGCGAGCGGGCGTGCCATGGCCAACTCTGAACCCGAATCCCCGGTGCCTTGGAGCCCGACCACGAGCCCGAGCCCCTGGACCACCGATGCACCCTGCCCCTTGATCCGTGCGATCTCGCGCAGGGTTTTATTGGCATGGGCGTTGAGTGTCGCCAGGGCGAGCACTCCGATTGAGATGACGATCCATCGTCGCATAAATAGAATCCTTCCGTGTGGATTCACCGCGAAGGGCGTGCCAAACGAACGAGTGCGTCGGCGAGATAGAAAAAGCACCCATGTTGGGTGCTCTCCATCTTGGGAAGAGAGTTTGAGTGGCACGACAAGATCGAACGGGAAGTGCTAGAACGCGAAGACAGAGTCGAGGACACGGGTGAGCAGCCCCTTTTCCGCGGCTTTCTTGACCGATCCATCGTTTTCGAGGACGATGTTGAGATCGGCGAGTTGGCTCGAGAGGATGGTGTTCTGGGCCGTCACATCTTCATCGCGAGCGAGCCCCGAGAGCACGAGGACCGAGGTCTCTTTGTCCTTGGCGATTCGTTTGGTGGCTTCGAGGACGAGTGTGCCGTTGGGTTTGACCTCGAGAACCCGGGCGGCGATCCGCGCTGAGAACTTGTCCTTGCGCTCGTAATCGCCCTTGCTCTTGAACTGTCGTTTGGAGGTAAAGTCGATGAGATCGGTGTTGGTCACGCCGCTCTCTGCGAGACGGAGTTCGAGTAACTGCATCAGATCGAGGATCGAATCCACAGAGGCACTCGAATTTGAGTCTTTTTTGGTATCGAGTTTCTGCGAGCTTGTCTGGGCGCTGTTCTCATCGATGATGATCGTGATGATGTCGTGCTTCTTGATCGTGCGGGTCTCGGGTGCGGAGATGAAGTAGAGGGAGGTCTCTTCGAGCAGGATTGTTGGCGTGTTGGCATCGGTCGAGGCATCCGCGCTCGCTTGGGCGAGGTAGAGACTCTGAGCCCGCGTGTTTGCTGCGGCAATCATCAGCACCAAGAGCAAGGAGAAGAAAAAAGTGTGCCTGTTCAATCGTTTCATGGCGATCCTCGGGTGTGGTTCTACGGGCGTGCGGTCTCGGTGGGCTGCTGGACGATGACGACCTGGCCGGGCCCGGCGATGCGGGCGGTGAACTTCTGTTTGCGGTCTCTCGACTCGAGTTTGATGAGGTCACCCACCTTGCCCGCACTCAGGGCGCGGACCTTGAGCGAGACGGCGACGGTGCCCGCGAGACTCTTGGCCGAGATGATTTCGCCGCGCTCGATGATGATGGGCGATTCGAGCATCGAGTTCATCAGGATGGACCCGGGGTTCACAGTCGCCTTGCAGAGTTGCCCCAGCGAGCCCTGCGGATCGGCGATGGGCGAGACGGGGGATATCCATCGGGATTCGATCCGGGTGTGGTCGAGATCAACGCGGTCCTTGCGCCGGAGCTGGGCCGTGATGATCCGTACCTCGCGTTGGATCTGAACATTGAAACGGATGGAGGCATCCTTGAGAATCAGTTCGTTCTCGTAGATCACGATGCGGACGCTCATCTTCTCGGATCGTCCGTTTGCGCTGATCTCGACGATTCTGCCCGCTGTTGGGGTTGTGAGCAGCGAGCGATCGCGGTCGTTGAACTGGATACGGGTCTTTGAAGCGTCGGACTTGAGCCGGGCATAGACCCAGCGTTCGAGATGATCCCTGAGTATTGGGCCGACGGATTGGGCCTGTACTTTTTTACCCGACGCGGTCGCGACTGGTGTGCTTTGGGGGTCATCGCGACGGGTGACGGCGATATTGGAGCCCGAGATAACGATCGAGCCCTCATTGAGCTTGGGCGAATCGTGGATGAGCGATCGGATGGAGTCGACGCTGATGGTGGTCCATCGGCCGACATTGGCAGGCGTGTCGACGGCGACCGTAAGCGA
>Ga0316206_1001023_pt1 | contig 28733 bp, 27 predicted proteins | sample 6monthpyrite_MG_FD_204942 | JGI IMG/M metagenome (GOLD analysis project Ga0316206, IMG submission 204942) | Microbial mat bacterial communities from mineral coupon in-situ incubated in ocean water Damariscotta River, Maine, United States -... | ecosystem: Environmental > Aquatic > Marine >... | reverse complement strand
TAATTTATAATTTTATTGGGCAAGAAGGAACCTTCTTGCCTGCTCATCGGTACGCGGCTACCTATCGCGATTCTAAACATTTAACGACCTTCTAATTTCGGCGCACAGGGGCCCTAAAAAAATTAATTGAGTCAAATACATACTTGGTTTGCTTGTGCTCTCCTACTTTATTAAATGTTCTTTGAAGTTAATCCATAAGATTTTAAAATCACGATATGTATCTTTAGAACCTTAGGGAGAATCAAAATAAAATACTCTTCTCACCTTAAAACCCATAATGCCGATAGTTAGCAATACAGATGCTTCGTCAAGCTTTGCCCGTTTAAGTACTAAATTATTCTTTCTCACAAACTCTTCCTGATAAACCGTTGGCCCCAACGTGTCTGAAAAAACAATCTTTCCATCGAGAGCTGTTTGCATTTTGCTTCTTCCAGGCCAAGGCTTAAGGAGCTGAAAATTAATTCTTGCGGGTGACATAATGACTCCATACCTAACTTTGCAGGGTTCACCTTTTACGCTTTCCGCCGATCCCATGCGTAAATATCCCTCATAACCTGTGCCGTACTTTTGTATGTAATTCGTCTCGCAAATTCCCATTTTAAAAACCAAATGTGAGGGGTTCCCATATAGGTTAATGAAATTATTATTTATAACAATATCTTTATTGTCTTCAATAGCTTGAGAAAGTAACATGTCTAAATATATTTTTGAAAATTTTGCAGATTCAGAACTATTATCCAAGTAGACGAATTTTTTGTAAGTACCACTTTTATTTTTTATAATTAACCCGTGCTCATGTTCTGACACTAAAATACTTTTAGGATCAAAAGGTGTAAAAGTTCCAGCATAAGCTTCTGCAAAAGCTAGCATAATTATCCAAGTTAATATTATTCTCATCGTTAGTCTCTCCGCGTTTATTTAAATTCGATAGCATCCCATTTCTTGCTGGATTGACTATCGTTTTAGTTAATAATAGGGAGACTTTAGCGCAAAACAATGCTTCGCAACAGCACATTTGTAATAAAGATAGATTTTGGATTCAGGAAGGATGCTCTGGGCATTTTGAAAATCATCCGTACGCGGGTAAAAATGAAAAAGGCCAGGCGTAATTTGCCGGCCTTTGTAGGTGTTGTTATTATATCTTCAAAATCTTAGAGGTTAATAGGGAAATGCTTTCTTCACCTTAAAACCCCCAACACCCATCATGAGCAAGACAGGAGTTTCAGCAAATTTTGCCTGTTCAAGTATTAAATTATAATCTTCAATTAACTCTTGCTGATAATCACTTGTAAACCTTATCTCGGAAGAAACAACCTTTCCATCGAGAACTGTTTGCATTTTACTTTCTCCCCAACGCCACCGAGGATCAAGATGTTGAAAATTAAGTCTTGCAGGTGAAAGAATGACTCCATACCTAATTTCGCAATATTCACCTTTGGTACTTTTCGACGAACTCAACGCTAGATATGACTCAAAACCCTGGGCAAACATTTTATTGTAATCAGTGTCACAAATTCCTACGCTATAACCCAAATTAGAGGGGCTTCCGTAGAGGGAAGTTAGATCCTTACTTATAACAAAGTCTTTATTTTCATCAATCGCTTGTGAGATTAACAAGTCAAAATATATTTTTGAGAATTTTGCATATTCAGGTTTATCCAGGACTATAAATCTTTTATAAGTACCACTTTTATTTGTTATCATTAGGCGATTATCTTTTTGTGACACTAAAATACTTTTAGGGTTAAAAGATATAAAAGATTCAGCATAGGCCGCTTTAAAAGCTAGCATCATGATCAATGGTAATATTATTCTCATCATTAAGCCCCTCTCCGTTTGTTGCAATAAAATATCGCCATTATTTTTAATCGTCGTGCGAATTTTTTAACTTCACGAGCTTGTTTGCATATGACCAAAAGAAGACAAGAAAAAAAATGACATAGGTAAATCTTACTAGCGGACTATGGGAAGAGGAATATGCAAGAGGCGGCGCAACTGCTCTTCATGGCGATGATAAAATTCATCGATATCGTAGGCCTTTTGAAAAGCTGCAAAATCACTTTTTAAATCTTCGCGCTGCAGATGGGCGAGCAAGTCAATGAGAGCGCTGGGAAAATGTTCGAGGGAACTGGTGGTTATCATTTTTCCCTGCAAACCCTCTTGTCCCAAGGGGGTCGCCAAAATTCTCGCACCGGCCATCACCCCCTCAATAATTTTTAAGCGTGTCCCGCTGCCACTGCTGAGAGGAACTAAACTCACTAAGGTTTCGCTGTAAAGATCGAGCATCTCCCGGTTGCTTAAATTTGTCTGCAACTCAAACCCCGCCCGTTGAATCATTTCCGACTGGCCGGGCAGAGGAGACCTGCCGGCGATAATAAAACGATATTTGGCGACCAGAGATGGCGGTATTTTTTGTAGAAATTCTGTGCATAAATAATGTATCGCTTGGGTATTTGGGTAGTAGTCCAGGGTTCCAATGAAGGCGATAATATTTTTGTGGCGAGAAATTTTATAGTCGGCACGATCGACTAAATTTGGGACGATAAATATTTTCTCTCGCAACTCTGGACGCAATTTGAGCAGAATATTTTTTTCTCTTTCCGAGCAGAGGAGAATAATTTTCGCTCGCTGCATTTGGCGACATTCGTAATGCATAAATTGGCGCGCATAAAAAGAGTCCGAGCGGTCGTAATAATTTTCAAATTCCAGATTATGCGCATTGTAGATAATGGGAGTTTCCCCATGTTGGGGAAAATGCCAATGAAATTGCCTTAAATTATCCAGATGCAGATAATCTGCGGGCGGCATTTTGAGCACGGCCTCATTAAACATAATTTTTGCCCGTGGTGCATATCTCAAAGATTTGCACCAAGTGGCCCAGGAAGAAGAGGTGGAAATATCTTGTTGGTAGAAGGTCTGCAACTCAAAACCCAATAATTCATAAAGACGCCGGATTGCCTTGCAACGAAGATAAGCGCCGCCGCGCTGCTGCTGATTGACCAAAGATGAGATGAAATTGATACGCATAGAACTATCTTACCAGATCGAGACATTTTCACCAACCAACTCCTCGTCATTTAGGCGCGAGCAGGGTATATGCGTATGGTAAATTTAAACAAAGAAAGAAACAGGAGATTGCAGCATGGTATCGGTATCGGAAATATTTGATCGAGGGGCATGGACAAAAGTTGCAGGTTTTGAGGATTTTGACGATATCACCTACCATCGCGCCAATGACCTCGGCACGGTGAGAATTGCCTTTAATCGCCCCTCCTGTCGCAATGCTTTTCGGCCAAAGACTGTCGACCAACTCTACCGTGCTCTCGATCATGCCCGTATGTGGAGCGATGTGGGCACAGTTATTTTGACGGGCAATGGGCCCTCCCCCAAAGATGCTGGGTGGGCCTTTTGCGCCGGCGGTGATCAAAGAATACGTGGGAAAGATGGTTATCAATATTCACCCGAGGGAAAAGATGGCCAAGAGAGCGAGGTGGACCCCAGCAAATTAGGCCGCCTGCATATTCTCGAGGTGCAACGCCTGATTCGCTTTATGCCAAAAATTGTATTGGCGGTAGTGCCCGGCTGGGCGGTGGGCGGTGGCCACTCCCTCCACGTGGTCTGCGACCTCACGATGGCCTCTCGCGAACATGCCATTTTTAAGCAGACCGACCCCGATGTGGGGAGCTTTGACTCCGGCTACGGCTCTGCTTACCTGGCCAAAATGATCGGCCAAAAACGGGCGCGGGAAATCTTCTTTCTAGGGCTCGAATATTCTGCCCAAGAGGCCTATGAAATGGGCATGGTGAATAAAGTTGTGCCCCATGCCGAGTTGGAGCGGGAGGCCCTCGCCTGGTGCAAGATTATGAATAATAAATCACCCACCGCTATGCGCATGCTGAAATATGGTTTTAATCTCACCGATGATGGCATGGTCGGGCAGCAACTCTTCGCAGGTGAAGCGACGCGATTGGCCTATGCCAGTGCCGAGGCGGCGGAAGGGCGGGACGCCTTTTTAGAAAAACGCCCGCAAAATTTTCTCAATTTTCCATGGCATTATTAAACGGAAAAAGAACTGTATTGTGCTAGGCATTCTGGATTCGCCACCGCCTCTCGATTCGCCAAGGGTTTGCCATTAATCAGACGAGTCACGGCCAACTCCATTTTCTTACCACTTCTGGTGGTGGGAATGCCACTCACCGCAATGATGGATTGGGGAACATGCCTTGCGGTGGTGCCTTTTTTAATCGCCGTTTGCATTTCCACTATACGCTCTGGGGTTAATGCTTCCCCCTCCTGCATTTTCACAAAGAGCAGCACCTGCACATCCCCGGCCTGGTTTTTTCCCACACAGAGCGCCTCCTGAATATACGGCATATTTTCTATCAAGCGATAAATTTCTGCGGTGCCAATGCGCACGCCCCCCGGGTTGAGAGTGGCGTCGGAGCGGCCGTACACCTGTACTCCAGCGGATTCTGTAATGCGAATAAAATCCCCATGGTGCCAAACTCCAGGGTATTTATTAAAATACGCCGCCTTAAATTTTTCATCCTGTGGATCATTGAGAAAACCCAATGGGCGGGAGGGAAATGTTTTTTCACAGACCAACTCTCCTTCGCCATCGAGTAAGGCCTGTCCGCTCTCATCGTAGCAATTCACCGCCATCCCCAAGGAGAGAGATTGAATCTCGCCTCTTTTCACTGGCAACAGGGGATTTCCACCCATAAAGCAGCCGATAATATCAGTGCCACCACAGATGGATGAAAGCGCCACGTCCTTTTTTATTTTTTCGTAGACAAAATCAAATTGCTCCGGCAGCAGTGGCGAGCCAGTAGATAAAATCGTCTCCAGCGACGCTAGCGGACTATGCTGGTCCCAACCGGCATCTTGCAAGGCCTTTAAAAATTTAGGGGAAGTGCCAAAAATATGAATTTTTTCACGCTCAATCATTTTAAAAAAAGTCAAAAGATCCGGATACCCCGGCGAGCCTTCATAGAGGACGGTGCAGCCGCCGATAGCGAGAGAACTCACCAGCCAATTCCACATCATCCAACCACAGGTGGTGAAATAAAAAATATTTTTATGCTCCTGGTGGTCTGTTTGCAAAGCAAGTTCTTTTATATGCTGGAGGTAAGTCCCTCCCACCGAATGAACAATACATTTTGGTTTACCTGTAGTCCCGGAAGAATACATAATATAAAGGGGCGCTTTAAAGGCGACTCGCTTAAAAGGCATTTCATCCACATGGTTAAACTCGACAATATCTTCCCATATCAACGCCTCTGGGAAACTTATGCCATCCTCCCCGCGATTTAAAAAATCCACTAAAATTATTTTTTCCACGCTGGGTAAAGCACTGTGGATTTTTTTTATTTTTTCACGCTGATCAAAATACTTGCCATTATAAGTGTATCCAACCGCCGCAATAAGGACCTTGGGACGGCATTGACCAAAACGATCCACCACCCCCTGCACCCCAAAATCACAACTGGTAGAAGTGAAAACCCCGCCCATTGCGGTGGTCGCCAACATGGCGATGACCGTCTGAGGAATATTTGGCATATACGCCGCCAGCACATCCCCCTCATTAATATAAAGCTTGAGCACCTTATGTAATGAAGCCGCCATATGATAGAGATCTTTATGAGAATATTGCAAACTAAAGCCAGATTCATGAACAAAATTGAGCCCAGTAGTCTGCTTAGCTCTATGTTTTAGTAAATTTTCTGCAAAGTTCAATTGGATATTTGGGTACCATGAATAAGTCCTAAAATGATCCTCCACTAGCGCGGGGACACGAGAACCACTATAGCACATCCCAAAAAACTCAATGACTTCATTCCAAAAATTTTCTTTATGCTCAACCGTCCATTGGTGAAAGGCCTGGTAATCGGAAAATTTTTTTGCATACTTCTCTGCAATACTCTTTTGAAATTTGTAGAGATGCGTACTTTCAACTCGCGTGGGACTAGGGGCCCAAAGAAGTGGATTCATTTATTTCCTCGTTAAACAGAAAGACCTGGGGATGGCCAATAGCTTACTTAATGCGCTCAATACTATGCAAGATCCCGACAATGGTCAATATCCAACATTTTCTTGAGTTAGCTGGCCACCTGCTTTAGAGTATATTCAGGAGTTTGCCATGAAAGAAGAATCATATTTCCGCTTTTTTACTTTTGGACTCAGTAAATTTGCAGATCGATCTTTAATAAAAATAAGAGAAAAAATCTTTCACCATTTTTTAGACAGCTTTACGCCTAACAAAGACCAAAAAATTTTAGATGTGGGGGTGTCGGCGGACGATCACCCGTCTTCGAATATCTTTGAAAAATACTATCCCCATACCCATGCCATCACCGCCGTTGGACTAGGAGATTTTTCAGAACTAGAACAAGTCTACCCAGGTCTCACCTACCGCAAAGTTGATGGTCGCACCCTGCCTTTTGCCAACCATCATTTTGATTATGTTTACTCCCATGCGGTGATCGAGCATGTCGGCAGCGCTGCCCGCCAGATTGAGTATATTAAGGAACTCTATCGTGTCGCCAAAACGGGAGTGATGTTCACCACCCCCAATAGAAACCACCCCATCGAATTTCATACTGGTCTGCCCTTTATGCATTACCTACCGGGTATTCTTTATCGTAAAATTTATCAATTATTTGGTAAAAATTTTTATGCTGTGGAGGAAAATTTAATTCTGCTGCGAAAATCCGACATAAAAAAACTCGTCCACTCAGCGTTGGGGTCAACTGGTTACCAAATCCAATTTAAATACACTTTTTGGCCCTTTCCGCTGGCAGCAAATATTATCGTTATCATCAAAAAGGCGCTACTTTAGTTTCTCATTCATTTCTTGCACCAAAGAGTCATCTCCAATTTTCGCCGCCAACGCCCGGATGTTTTGGTAGACCCATTTTTCAGTGGGGAGTATTTTCATTAGGCCTTGATAATAAAAAATTCCTGGTCGATAAAGCTCTGCCCTTGCAAAAAAAATAAAAAAGATACGCTTCCTCGAGCTAAGTGTTCTTTTCGCATCTAAGGCAAGACATTTTTTAGTATAGGCCAAGGCCTGGCGCCAAGGGCCCAGCCCGGCATAAGCGGCACTTAGCCCCTGGTAGATCCTAAAATACTCTCTCGCCTTGGGCATACTTGCTTGAAAATCTTGCAAGGCCTGAGGGTATTTTTTTAATGTTAAATAATGTTCTCCCCGCCACACCAAGGCCTCGGAACTAAAGTGGTCATATTTTACTGCCTGGTCAAAATAAGAGGAGGCCAGCTTACTGTTTCCTAAGGCCCTATTACTAATTCCCAAATTAATATGGGTGACATGCCAATAGGGCGCTAATTTTAGCGCTTGTAAAAAATGATCACGGGCATTAACATAGTCACCCTTTTTCATTAAAACCAGCCCATAATTGAGCAATGATCGCGATGAGGGTGCCCGACGTTGTATATCTGCCCAATAGCTTTCATTGGTGCTATAGACTTGGCCACGCTGCCAATTAATTGATGCCAAAGAGATCACCAATGCCGCTGCCAAAATCGAAAAAAGGCCAAGACGCCCAGGACTTTCACGCTGCCGAAAAAAAGCATAAAGAGTTTTTCCTAGCGGTAAAAGCCACACCATGGAAAGCAACGCCAAGGAAAGGTAGGGCCGATGCTCATTGACCATTTCACTCAACGGTAAAAATGATGAGGTGGGAGAGATCAGCGCCAATGCCGATAACCCCAAATACAGCAAATAGGGACGGCGACGATAATTCAGCAAGAGCACAGCGGCCACTGTCAACCACCCCGTCAACGCCAACAAAACTCGCGTCTCAAAAAGACTTTTCGAGATAGGAAAAGTTAAATTATCCGCCACCATATTGAAGGGATAAAACCATAGGGAAATATAATGCCAGCAGGCGGACAATTGGGTTAGCAAATAACTATAAGTTGTCATGCCATAACTTTGTCGCGTCTTTTCTAAGAAGTCGGGATAGACCTGAGTGCGCATTAAAAAATAGATGCTGGTAACCAGAAGAAAGGGTGCCAATCGTCGCACCACCCTTTTATTGCATGCGCTTATGAGATCCCGAAAAGGCCCTTTGCCGGCAGAAATATCCAAGAAAAAATACACCGCAAGGGCCGCCACTGCTTCAACTTTTGTAAAGAGCGCCAAAGTATACAAGAGCAACGCCCACCAAGAAATTTTTTCATAATCCCTCTCTCCCTTAACCACTAAGGAAAAAGTAAATGAAGGAACAAGAAAGACCGCCACTAAGAGAGTGGACCGTGCCCAAATATAATTGACCACTCCTGCGGTATACGGGTGAATTAAAAAAAGCAGGGCGACCATAAAGGACAGGTCGGAGGCGCGCTCCCGGTCGGTCTCCTCTGGCCAGACTTTTTTAAGAATAAATTTTCGACAAAAAAAGTATAGTGAAACGGCAACCAATATATGCATGAGAATTTGCAATAATTGCCAGGACCACATTTTATATCCACTGATAAAATAATTAAGGGCAAAAGTCATCTGTAGGATCGGTCGATAATCCCCATTGGCGCGATTACTATTGAGCGTCCCGGCATCCAAAAAATAATCGGGAATATGCCGGAAGCTTCTAATATAGGAATTGTTTAAGATTCCTTGACGACTATCTAATTTAAATTCGTGATTGAAACTATGAAAATTCAACAACAAACCAAACAAAAGAAGAATCGCCACATAAATGACAGGAGAATATTTTCTAAACATTGATATCCGTCTTTTTCAATACGGACAAAATCTGACCATGTCTTTCCGCCGCGCTATTCATAATGATACCACAGATAGTAAAGACAACACTTGTCACGAATAGCCCAATGGTAATAATCGCCATGGGAATTCTATCCACATAAAAATCTTCTAAATAATCATTGATAACCCAACCTCCAAGTCCCGCGGCCAACAGCAGAGAAAATAAGGCGATTAATCCAAAAAATGTCAGAGGCTTGATATCGCGAAAAAGAGTAAATATAGTCCACAAGACTCTAAAACCATCGCGAAAGGTATGCAGCTTAGAAAAGCTCCCTGCCATGCGTGTACCGTAGGGAACATTCACTTCTTTTATTTCCCAATTGAGCAAAAGCATTTGAATCGTCAATTCTGTTTCAACCTCAAACCCTCTTGCCAAAAGAGGAGTTTTCTTTGCCAGCTCTCGGGTAAAAACACGATAACCACTCATGATATCGCGCAGGTTGCTATCAAAAAGTTTATTGATAAGCCATCTCACTAGATTATTGCCAAAAATATGCAGACCGCGAAAAGATGTATGATCGTGTTCTGAAAGTCTTGCACCAACACACATATCACATTCCCCAGCGAGCACCGGATCCACCAGTTCTCTGATATGCGCCAAACTATAGGTATCATCACCATCGAGCATAATAAAAATATCTTCTTTCATTTTGTCAAACATAGAACGAATGACATACCCCTTGCCGCGCCTCCTCACAGGAATGACCACGGCACCATGCTGACGCGAGATCTGCGCCGTCTCATCACTACTATTATTATCAAAAACATAAATTTTAGCAGCGGGAAGAAATTTTTTAGCGTCTAAAATAACTTTTCCGATACTCAAGGCTTCATTTAAACAAGGAATGACAAAGGCCATTGTTTTTCCATTTAACTGAATCTCCGACTCAGGCATAATATCTCCTATGATAAATTAATATTCTAACTCTCCGTTTTCATTTTTGGCAAACCAAATAGCAATTTTAGCTGGGACGATGAGCGCAAATGATGAGTCAATAAACGAGACTGCCTTACATTTTCACTCACTGCCATACAATTTTAAGCAGTTGCCGGTTTTCCTGCTATTTTATAATTTAAAGAGACTTAAATGATATCTACCGCAACCCTTTATAATGAGGCGAAATGGCCATTTCCTAAAAGTTAACATCTTTATATAGCGTATAATTATAGTCTGAAGCTAAAGTTTTCTTAAGCTGATTATTATTTTTTTTGCATGAGAAAATATTATTAACAATTAATAAACAAAGTGGTTGGGTTATGGATGTGAATCAAGAACTCATTGACGAACTGGAGCTGGAAAGAGAGGAACTTCTCAAACGCTTTCCTCACCTCAGAATGTTGCAAACCGAAATCGAGATCGTTAAAGCGGAGGCCGGCGTCGATCATTTAGAGCGGGCGATGGCCATTAGCAATCTCATCGTAGAAATTATTAACCGAGATTTAATGCCTGCGTTGCAAGACTTACATAATATTTTTGAGAAAGTACTCTCAAAAGATGATAAAAAGTGAAGGGGATAATTGTCTGCGCTAGCGCTTACAGAGTCTTTTTTTTTTCATTTTTAAAGTCGCCCGGACTAGGAACGCAAACTTATCTATAAAAATGATCGCAGAATATATTCTAATGCCATGGAATTTTTTTTGCGCCGGCCTTTAAAGGAGAGCGGGATAAATTTTGGCCTATTGATCAGATTGCGCGATAATAACTCTGAAATGACCGGTAAAAATTCCAGTGATGTCTTCCCCACCATTAAAGATTTAACCGCATCAAAGTCCCGATTATAGAGTTGATAGATTTCTTTGAAACCGCTCAAATAAAGAAAGTCTTTGGTAAATCCTCCACCCCTGTAAACTCGTGCAGTAATATTAAACGCATGACCTTCATCGACCTGATACTTTTGTCTTAAAAAATTAAAAGTATCTATAAAATTATAATTTTTAATCATATGTTCAACCGCCATAACTCTGAAGGCCAATTCTTTTAAGCGATAAATACTCAAATTGCCAGAAAGATATTCACTTAAAATTGCTAACCCCTCTTGAGTTTTAGTGTCTAGTGGAAAACCTAATTTTAATATTTTCAAAGGCTGCAATTGAGCATTTTCCGAGGTCAACATATGCACCCCAATTTCGTGATGCGCCAGCGCTTGCGCATAACTCTCAGTCACGATGGCATTGGATCTGATGCGTAATTCATTCTTTTCCGGGTTAAAAATAGCGGTTGCCGCAATATTTTTTGCCTCCCTGACAGTTCCCTTAAATTTACATTTTTGAATCATCGCCACAGCAAGTTCATGGATACGCTCACTAGAAACAAAGTTTTCTGTATCCTCATCTCTATCGAGAGGGGCGGATAATAAAAAATTGGAAATGGCAATATCGTTGGCCGAAGGTTCTCCATAATACTTTAATGAAGAATAAAGAAATTTAATATCTTCACGATTTGACAGTAAATCCACCTGATCAGCATAACTATCGATGACTTGAGAATATAAATTCTGTAAGGTGACATCCTGTATCTCACGAATGGGTAGCGAGTAAAGCTCCCTTTTTAGGAGAGAACTATTAATTTTTAATGGCCGGTATTTAAACTCTGGAGCGTTTTTGGCCTTGCCTCTCAAAAATTTTCTCTTCTCCACATCGAGATTAGAGGGTGTGACAAAATTGAGAACATCAAAGGTGTGTAATAATTTATAAATTTCAGTATCAATATACCCAATAATCGGATTAAGTTTTGCCCCTAACATGCCATGGCGTTTTTTAACAGTCACATTGGTTAATTTATTGGCAAAGAATTTGGCCTGTGAAGTAATAACCCGTTTAAATTCTTCTTTGAGAGCGGTAATGACCTCGGGGAAGATGTCCCCCGATTCTTCATCCACATAACATTTTTTAATTTCAGTCGCCAACACCAGGGTGGCATTAAAATTTTTTGTAATATATTTTAATTGGTGACCGTTACCCTGAAAAACAGCATTTTCTGCCGTCTGATTATCAATAAAGGGCAGGTCTATCGAACTCAATTTTTGCAACCAATGATCGAGAAAGAGACGATATTTTTTCTTAATATTTTTTGTTCCAAGATTAAATAAGGGTGAATTATTCGGCGCTAGTCGCCGGCCATTATAACTATGAATATCGAAGACCAAACAGGCATTAAATTTTTCTTCTATTTTAGTCACCAGAGCAGAGAGTATTTTATAATAATTATGATGTTTCTTGATGGAACTGCCCTGCTCTTTTTTCGACAATGGTCGCCGCCAAACTTTTTGCCCCCAAGCAGTATCGTAAACACAATTTTCAGCGGGCCGATTCAGGTCGTACTCATAGCGACTATCGTGGGCAACAATTCTAATCGGTAAAGAAGAAATAAACTCATCGGTATGGGGATCTTCTTCACTCCAACGTTGTGCCTTAGAGAGAAGACATTTTCCTCGCAATTCTTTTCTTAGATTACCTCCGCTATGAATAGCGGTGCAAATATAGGGCACATACTCTTCTATCGTTATGGACACCGAGCTGTCGGGTAAAATACAGGTAAAACTCTCCTCTTTTTTAATTTTCTGGATAATTTGTGAGACCGACGCTTTAAGCATCTTCTATCGCCTTGCGGAAAGATATTTTCCGCGCTATTGCATCGTCACGCTTTTTATGCGCCAGTTCAACAAAGTCTATAACTTTTCGCTGCAACTTAACTTTATTAAATTTATTAATCCTAGGGATCCCCCCAGGGCTTAAAACATTAACTTCCAATAGCTTTCCTTCAATAATATCCAGCCCGGCAAAATAAATTCCATCTAAAACTAATTTTTGCCCCACAAAATGACAAAGCTCTCGCTCTTGCTTATTCAGCACATACTTTTCTGCGGTTCCACCGGCATGGACATTTGAGCGATTATCCCCTTCTCTTGGCACTCTTCGCATGGCCCCCAGAGGCCCTCCGTTAAGCATGAGAACTCTAACATCACCTTTCTCCGCACCAGCAATATACTCTTGTAAAATAACATAATTTTTATCGCGCTCCCCAATATAAAATTCTAAAAGAGAGCGTATATTTGCTTTGGCATGAGTTTCCAAAACAATCACTCCGCGACCACCAAAACCATCCAAAGGCTTAAGAATCATTTTATCCGCTTTACACTCGGAGATCACCGATTCTAAATAGTCGATATCTTTTGAGACATATGTCTCGGGCATGAAATTATGGGCATCTTCAAAACTTGTGGCGTAAATTTTATTACTACCCTTGCGCAGCCCATCGATATCATTGATAATAATTGTATCGTCTTTTACCGAGTCGAGAAAATTCATCATGGTATTATCAACCGGTGGGTTATTTCGCAGAAAAATCACATCAAACCCTTTGACAGGTAGACGTTGCTTTTTAAATTTTACATTCTTAAAAAAATTCGGAATAGATTCTGAAACCTTGTTCTTTTCAATGATTCTGCAATAGGCATAGGTAATATTATCCCGAATCGTTAAATTGCCAGGGGCAAAAATACACACCCGATGATTCCTTTTACACGCTTCATGAATCAATGTTAAGGTCGTCTCATACTGCGGGTCCATATCTTCCCAGGAATTAATCACAAAGCAAATATTCATAAAAAGTCCTCAATTAATTAAAAATAATGGTTCGATTATTGTAGACAAAAATGCGGTCATCAATATGCGCCTTAACGGCGGTGGCAAGCACCTGAGTTTCAATATCTCGCCCTAAAGTGATCATATCCCCGGGCCCCATAGAATGATCCACACGAACAGTTTGCTGCTCAATAATGGGTCCCATATCCAAATCTTCGGTGGCATAATGCCCGGTCGCCCCAATAATCTTAACACCCTTTTCATAGGCTTGATGATAGGGTTTTGCACCGACAAAAGCGGGTAAAAAACCATGATGAACATTGATAATTTCGTTGGGGTAGGCGTTTAATAAGGTTTTGCCTAGAATTTGCATATAGCGCGCCAACACCATAAAATCCACAGCATTTTTTTTGCAAAGATCGAGAATACTTTGTTCACTCTTTTCTTTATCGCCGCTAGGCACAGGTATATGATGGTAGGGAATTTTGAAATGCTGACCAACATTTTCTAAGTCTGGGTGGTTGCTTATGATCAGGGGAATATCAACCTGCAATTCGCCATATTTTTGCCGTAAAATTAAATCATAGAGACAATGATCGTGCTTGGACACGAGAATTGCCATGCGCTTTATTTGATCGGCATAGCGCACCTGCCAAGTCATTTTAAATTTATCTGCCAATTTTTGAAAACCGCTCTCAAAAACTCCCCGCGTGCAATTCATTTGCAAGATATCAATCTTAATCCAAATAAAAAAATAATTACTTTCGGGGTCGTGATGCTGTGTGGAGTGAATGATATTTCCCTGTCTTTCTAAAATATATTTAGAAAGAGCATAGACAATACCTCTACTATCTATACAGCGTATTTTTAATATCGCCGTACTCAAAATTTAAACTTTCGCCTGCTTAAATTTACTAAAAACTAAAGTCACCGGCGCCGCCACAAAAACCGATGAATAGGTACCGATAATAACCCCTAAACTTATCGCTAAAAAGAAGTCTTTAATCGCCAACCCACCAAAAAAATACATGGTCAAAGAAATAAAGAGGGTGGTGCCAGAGGTTAAGATAGTTCTAGAAAGAGTCTCATTGATGGCGTTGTCAATATGCGTGCCCAAGGTTCTATCTGTATGCAGCCCCTCGTGTTCGCGCACTCGATCGTAAACAATCACGGTGTCGTTGACGGAATAACCAATCACCGCCAATAGGGCGGCCACCGTTTGTAAAGTAAACTGAGTTCCTGTAAAGGCAAAAACACCGAGAATAATAGTAACGTCATGAAAGAGCGCCACAATCGCTCCCGGGGAATATTTAAAATCAAAACGCAGACCAATATACACCATAATCGCCAAAAGAGCGTAGCCCATCGCCTGGAACCCGGACATTCTCAAACGCTCTCCCGCCTTCGGTCCAACAATATCCACCTTTCTCACATCCACTCCAAAGGACTTAAAATTTTCCTTGAGCATGGAGGTTACTTTCTCGGTGATGATATTGAGATTGCTCTCATCCCCCTGCACCTTCACTAAATATTCATTATCTTCTTTTTCCCCAATAGACTGAACGGCGGCGCCTTTAAAACCTTTCGCCTTTAAACTGCCACGCAAATCGCGAACCTTGATACCTGCACCAAATTTCACTTGAATTTCGGCGCCCCCTCTAAAATCCACCCCGTAATGCATTTTTGTGATGATCCCAATCAGCGCTATCACCACCACTATTAACGAGAGTATACTCGTGAGCTTAAATTTTGCCGTAAAATTAATCTTGGTGTCGGGCCTAATAAATTCCATCATAATAAACGTCCTATAGCTTAATTAAATACTTAGATTTTCACCTTCCACTTTGTTCATATAGAATTCAAAAAGCAGGCGCCCTATAAAATAAGAGGTGTACACAGTGGCAATAATACCAATCAGTAGGGTCACCGCAAAGCCCCTAATAGGGCCCGTACCAAAATTAAGCAGACAAAAGCCCGCTAGCGCAGTGGTAATATTGGCGTCTATAATGGTCCAAAAAGCGGAGTTAAACCCCTCCTCCACGGCCTTATAATTACTCATGCCCTTGCGCACTTCCTCGCGAATTCGCTCGTAAATAATAATATTCGCATCCACCGCCATACCAATAGTCAGGGCAATACCGGCAATACCCGGCAAGGTTAGGGTCGCCTCCAGGCCAACCAAGCAGGCCAACACAAAAAGAATATTTAAGCTCAAAGTCACCATAGCGATAGAGCCAGATAATTTATAATAAAAGAGAATAAAGGCAAAAACCAAGATCGCCCCTATCAAAGAGGCATAGCGCGCCCTTTCGATAGAATCGGCACCGAGGGAGGGGCCCACCGTTCTCTGCTCCAAGAAATCCAATTGCACAGGGAGCGCCCCCGCACGTAAAACCAAGGCCAAATCTCTCGCCTCTTTCATGACTTTATTAAAACCCCCACCGCCCAGGGTAATTTGTGCTCGCCCGCCACCAATTTTCTGTTGAATATTCGGTGCCGAATAAACATTTCCATCGAGAATAACCGCCAATCTTTTGCCAACATTATCTCCCGTCACTTTTTCAAACATTTTGCCACCGCGAGACTTAAAGTCTAAGGAGACATAAGGTTCATTTTTCTGTTGATCGATCAACACGCGAGCGTCCTGTAAGTCGTCCCCGGTAATTTGCCCGGTCGCCTCCACTAAGAAGGGAATTTTTGATTCTAATTCATTGGATAATTTACTGACTTTCTTTTCAAAGGCGAGGCCATGGCCCTTGGGTATGTCTTTTGCCAAATAATCGTTCACACTATTCACGTAATCGGAAAAGCGCGTGCCTTTTTTATAATTGATGCCGGCCTTTTCTGTCTTAGCGACCCATTCATTAAGTTGCGCTGGGGAGATATCATCGTTAACAATTTTAAACTCTAATTTAGCGGTTTTCCCAATCAGCTCTTTGGCCCGCTCGATATCCTTAACCCCAGGTAATTGAACAATGATACGGTCTTTGCCCTGCTTAATAATCTCTGGCTCGGTAACCCCAAACTCATCGATTCTATTGCGAATAACCTCAATAGATTTTGTCACCGAGTTTTCTTCGATTTGCGTTTTTAAAACTTTAGAGAGACCATATTCGATCTGCGAACCTTCATCGGTGGAAGTTAAGCGAATCAAGGTGCCAAAATACTCTTTAATTTTGTCGTGAGCTTGTTGATAATCTTGCGGGTTTTCCAGATGAATGGAATGCTTGGGATCGTCGCCATCGCTTTTATTCAATTCCCCTATATTAGCATTGATCTCCTCTTCTTTTAAGATATCCACAATTTTTCGTGCATAGCCGATGATCTCATCGCGGTACACTTTTTGAAAATCAATCCCCAGAATCATATACAGGCCACCCTGCAGGTCCAGTCCTAAATTGATCTTCGATTGAATGGGATAATTATCTTCCGGCGCATAATTAAAAATGGTCGGCACGAGGGAGAACGCCGAAAAGAGAGCTAAAAATAATAATAAGACAAACCTATACCACCAGGTTCTTTTCATGATGTGACACCTTTTGAAAACCGTTTAAGTTCTGAAAACTAATCAATTATAAAGGATTTATGAAATATTGTCAGTTTTTTTGTGAGATGAATGATCATCTGTAGTTTTTTCATGGGCAGTCTCTTCCACAACGCCGTCAGGTGCTGCCTCAACTCCCGTGGGGAGAGAGGGAGAATCAGGAGTATGCGAAGTTTCTACCTTATCCTTATCCTTATCCCTATCCCTTTCTTTTTCCACGACCCGTGGCCGCTCTTGCCCAGATTGAACATCGGATGCGCCCGACTGAACTTCGTTCATCAGCTCATCTTTTGCCTTCTGAAATTCACGAATGGCCTTACCTAGGCCCTTTGCCAACTCGGGGATTTTTTTCGGCCCCAAAAAAATCAAAGCGGCAAAGACAATAAGGAGAATTTCTCCCGCACCCAATCCAAACATACATTATTCTCTTTTAATGATTATTTCTTTTCATCGTTTTTCTTATCATCATTTTTATTTTCGATTTTCTTTTCGCCTTTTTTATCGTTTTTCTTTTCGAAAATCTTTTTTGCATGGCCACCAACTTGTGAGCGCAGAACTTTAAATTTCACACCCTCGCACACTTCTAAAGTCACCACCTTGTCAGTTATTCCCTGGATGGTGCCTAAAATTCCCGATTTAGTGAAAATTTCGTCACCCTTCGCCAAGTTAGCGAGTAAATTATTTTCTTCCTGTAATTTCTTCTTCTGTGGTTTGATCATGAGAAAGTAGAAAATAATAAAAATAAAAATAAAGGGCATAAAGGACATCAACGGATTAGGTTGATCGGCAGCGGTACCCGCTTGACCGGCCACCTCTTGCGCCAAGGCAGAACTAAAAATTACATCGAACATAAAAAAATTCCTTATTCATTTTGAAGTGTTAACTCCATATATTACTAGAGTAATGGTTATAAAAGGTCTGGTAAAACTCGTCAAATAAATCCTGCTGTATGGCCTCTCTCATGGACCGCATCATTTGCGTATAAAAATAAATATTATGATAACTGATAAATTGCCCCGCAGTATACTCTCCCACCGTATAGAGATGGCGAATATAACTCCGTGTATAACGCGCACAAACCCGACAAGAGCATTGCGGGTCAAGTGGCAAGGAGTCTTCCTTAAATTTTTCTTTTTTAATATTCAAAGGCCCAGCAGCGGTTAAAGCTTGGCCATTGCGCGCATTTCTAGTGGGCAACACGCAATCAAACATATCAAAACCCGCCTTGACACCATTGAGAATATCCAGCGGTTTACCGACCCCCATTAAATAGCGGGGTTTATCTTGCGGCATAGTATGCACAAATTGCTCACAAAAATCCACCATCTCAGCATTTTTTTCCCCCACTGAGAGACCGCCAATGGCGAGACCTGGAAAATCACATTCTTCCAGCTGCTGCATACATTCAGTGCGCAGATCTAAATGCAAACCACCCTGCACAATACCAAATAAGCTCTGGCCATCATTAAGACTATATTCGCGACAGCGTTTGGCCCAACGCACACTCAATTGCATACTCTTCCTCAGCTGCTCCTTACTGGCCGGCAGAGCTGGGCATTCATCAAAGGCCATGACAATATCTGACCCCAAGGCCTTCTGAATCTCCATGGATTTTTCGGGGGAAAGCAGATGTTTCGAGCCATCCAGATGACTTTGAAAAACCACCCCTTCCTCGGAAACTTTATTTAATGACGACAGAGAAAAAACTTGAAAGCCGCCAGAATCCGTTAAAATAGGCCCTTGCCACGACATAAATTTATGCAGACCGCCCATGCGTTCAATCAACTGGTGCCCCGGTCGCAAATAAAGATGATAGGTATTGCCCAATATGATCGGCGCCTGCGCCTCTTCCAAGTCCTCACTGGTCAAGCATTTAACAGCGGCACGGGTTCCCACCGGCATAAAAACCGGAGTGGGAATCTCACCGTGGGCGGTACTCACCACCCCTGCACGGGCCTTTCCAGACTGCGCCAATTTATGAAAAATTTTTTGCATAATAGCACCTATCTCATAATTAACATGGCATCGCCATAGGAGAAAAAGCGATAATTTTCTTTTTTTGCAATTTCATAAAGCTGCAAGGGTGCTGGTCGCCTTAGAACTGATTCTGAGCACCCACTTTGACATTATACTCCATTTTACTCATACTAAATCTATGAAAATATTATCCATCGTACTTTTGGCCGCTCTCCCGGTCACATTCACTTTTGCTTCGTTTAACTTTGACAAATTTCAGAAGGAACTTATTATTTCAAGCAAATCTAGCGAAGCTTTTATTAAGCTTAATTTAAAGGAAGTAAATGCTTTTAAGTACCTTGTTAGAAGCATTTTGCAAGAAGATTATTCTCCCCTTTTTTTTGAGACCCTTGAAGCAAATGGATTTAAGCTTAAATGTCTCCCATCAAGAGAAAATTGTCATTATTTGGCCCTCAGATCAGATCAGTCAAACAAGTATTATGGAACTATTGTTTTTAATATGAAAGCAAGGAGAAATCTTGCCATTGAAGTGCCGCATCCTAAGCATGACTCAGGAACACTAGCTCAAGGTTTTGACTTTTTTAAAGTCCTTCAAGCAAGGGCCATTATTATTGCAGGGACCCACCGAAAGTCTAATAAACAAGAGATAGATTGTAGTATTCCAGATAGTAGAAAAAACAAGTATCGCATTTCGGATGCTGCCCATTATCCAGTTTCGCTTTTCCAAATAGTTCATAACTATTTAGACAAAGAAAAGACCTTTTTTATTAGTCTCCATGGTTTTTCCAAAAAAAAGAAAGCACCCTATGATGTGATAGTCAGCAATGGCGTACGGGGACATCTAAACAAAACAATATCAAATGATTTAAGTGCCTATATAAAAAAAGAACTGCCTTCTAAATATATTGTCGTAAGTTGTAACGAGAAGAGTGATAATATAAAAACACTTTGTGGGTATACTAATATTCAGGGAAGATATTCAAATGGATCTCATTCAACCTGTAAGCAAGAAGCAATAGTTTCATCAGAGCGATTTATTCATTTCGAGCAAAGTTTAAAAATTAGAAATGGTAAAAATTGGAAGGGAGAAAAAATTTATTTCGATATAATCAAAGCTTTGAAAGTATTAATACCGATAAAAAAAATTCCACAACTTCCTCCGGCCCATAAAATCAACAATGTCCCTTCGTACGCCCAAGGAAAGAACCTTTGTGGACCAACCTCAGTTTCAAATGTTTTACACTACAAAGGTCTGAACTTAAACCAATATCAACTTGGCCGATTTTTCTATTCACTACCAGATGATTTTAACTGGAACAATTATCGGTACACCTACAGAGGAAGAATTTCCAGGATGCTAAATAAAGACGTTCGCCACACGGTATCATATGAAGGTCCTAAAAACTTTAATCTTTTAAAAAAACTTCTAAATGAAAATCAGCCAATTATTGCGAGAATTTGGTGGAGTCCGGAAAAAAAAGTTAAGCATTTTAGTACCGTTATAGGATATGACGACTTTTCTAGAGAATTAATCTACCAAGAATCCGTACTTCCAGAAGAGAAAACCTCAACTTATGATGCTAGAAGCAAATGGCCTCCAGAACCGTATGAAAGAGATGGAAATCCCTTCCCAAGGCTTCCAAGTGATCCCGTTATAACATTTGGACTTGTTGACCAAAGAATGAGCTACTCATTATTTAAAGATTTATGGATTATTGAAGGAAGCTCACCTTCAGTTAACTATATGATTCACATTAAATGACCTTATTTATATTGCTGAACAAATACTAAGAAGCCTTGTTTTGATTTTTTTCGTTAACTCTTGGTCTCTTTTATCTCCCGAGAATGGTTGGATTGTTAGGGATATCTTATTCTCAAATTCCAAGAAGTTTAAATGGAGACTTTTTGAATTAAGCTCAAATTTAAAAGCAAATAAACTATCAGTTAAGGTCTTTTCAATGGAAAGAAACTCGTAAGATATCACGGGCCTATTTTCACCAAAAAGAGATGAGAGAAGTCCCGCTAAGAACTTTCTTGGTGAACATTCTTTATTTAAACAAATTTCATCCAAGCAAAAGAAGAAGTGTTCTCCTAGGTCAATGACTTTAGCATCGATTATGAATGACGTGTATTCCATAAGGTTTAAGTTTAACCTCTTTAAATCTCCATCATAATCTTGAACTGTATAATATTTCATCATAGAAGAAAGAACTCTCTTGTCACTCGCGAACAGCTGGCGGGAGTTTTTACCCTTCTAAGCTGATTCTTAAAATTTTCTGATGCATTAGAAAAAACGTTGATAAGAAGATAATCAATCTCTTTTTGAATGAGTGAACTTTTTGCCGCTTCTAAAATTTTCCCTTGAGAAAAACTTTTTAATATCTGTTTTGACTCTAAACTATTGGTTAATACTCCACGCTTTGCATAATGCGTGATATACTCTGCATCAGAAAGCTTATGATTCACTGGAAGGACAAGTAACAAGGATCTCCTGAGGGTAGATTTAAGGTTAACTTCTCTTCCCCACTTTCTAATTTGATGTCTATAGGCCTCTCTTGCTTTTCCATACATGGAGGAGTCCTCACTATATCTTTCAATTACATAGTTTTTAACATTCCAAAGAAATTTTATTTTCGCTTCTTGAAATTTTTTTCTCTCTAGTTGCGACATATAAGGAATATACTCTATTCCCGCCAAAGGCAAATGACTCTTAGCGCCAATCTCATTATAGATTGAAGTGAGTAGCGATTTTTCGTTTGTAGTTAAGTCTCTTTTAAAATATTTTTTAACAAACGTTTTTATTTCTTCGAATATTGAAATTGCAGAACTACTATTGAATTGTTCCCTCTGTTCTAAATAAAAACCATGAACAAGCTTCGGATTTTGGATACCTGCCACTATCACTTTTGTAATATCTTCGATAATATGAATATCTGTCATTCCACCTCTAATTTCTACATCGGCCCAATCTCCAAAAGATTGGACTCTCATCGTTCCTCGTGCATTAGCTAATTGGGGATTTAAACTCACTTGGCTCCATGCCTTTAGAGAAAAAAATGTTTTTTTAGTATCGAGTCTATGAGCAACAAGATAGTCGGAAACTCTTGAGATCCAAGCATGGAAATTTTCACGTCCACCTATTTCTGTTATAGCACTTTTAGGAAATCTCATATGAAGATGAAATCCTCTTGCGTTTACACCTGTTGAAGACCTCGCAGCTCGTTTAACGCTTTTCATTTGCTGAAGAAGCTTATCAAGGTTTTCTGTGGGTTTCGAAATTATTTCAAGGTTACCAGAGCCTTCAAAATGAGTTCCTCTAGGGTCCAAAAATGGAAACTTTTCGTAATCAGGCGCATTTGCGTTCCCTCCCATTAGTTCTGAATTTCGATCAGCTTTGAACTCTAACTCAAAACCAAACGTCATTTTTTTTCCCTTAATCTCTATTGGTATAGAGGAGTCGACCCGAGCTAACTCTTGGGCCTTTTTAAGAGTTGGCAAATAACTAAGTGTCTTGTACTGACTTGAAACATTTGGATAATTTTTAATTTTTAAACCCAACCCTTCCAAATGAGTTTGATAATCCAACTTATTATGAGAAAAAATAAGCTCATCAAATACCTTGTACTCTTCTCCTCCTCTTCTTCTTTTTCTACCCCATGGATTTTTAAAGCGTCCTTGCCTTCTTGTCGTGGCCTTTTTTAAAAAAGATTGCAGATACTTAACGTCTTTAATCGTTTTATCGGGATTGTTCATATCAAGCATTCTAAACTCAAGTGCTAAGACTTGATCGATACCGGCAAGCCCAAATAATTTTTTGTAATTAATTGCTCGATACTTAAAAGCCTTTACCATAGGGTCAGGCTGATCAGAAAACAGATCAAGCTCTTTATCAAGGTATTTTGAAAATATTTCTTTTAACTTTGGCATCGTTTGATCTTTTCGAGCAAGCGTCGAAATCTCTACAAAAAGCTCAGGGTAATCAAGGGAAAGAGGAATTCCAAAGCGATTAATGATTCCCCCATAACGACTAGGGGTAAGTGCATTGTAAATATTGAGTAAATTTTCCTCGCAATTGAGAATAAGATTTACCAGCATTGGGGCCTTTCCATCTTCTTTAATCAAACTCTTTACCCCAAAAGTTGCATGTGTTGCCGAGCGGTAACCTTTTCCATAATCACCATCTTCAACAAGCTTTTCCATGAACTTTTTAATGATTTTTAAATCTTCATCTGTCTCAAGAACTGGTGTTACAAACTCAACTCCATCGGGCATAGCGAAATGAACCCATTCTGGCTCTGATATCCACTTACGTCCTAGGCGATCTGTCCAATGTGCATATTTTAGGCCCTTCTCAGGATACTTATCCCAGTCATCGATTTTAATATCTCCGCCCTCATTCATGACTTCCTTAAGAATCTTTAACGGTTTTTCAAAAATAGAGATAGGAGTTTCAACTCCTGACACTTTTGGCACTGTGTTAATCGTTGCGTTTTGAGAAAACTCAGTTGCAAATTCAAATTCTAATCCAAAAGGAAAATGAACAACCTTGGCGCCTTGCTGGGATGGATATCGCCCTCGGTCTGCAAATGACGAGCAAGCATATAGGGTGAATAATACAAATATTAGCTTCAAAGTGCAGTTTTTCATGTCTTTTACCTTGATATTGTCAAAAAAAGTGATGTTTTTTAAGCCTCACCCTGAGCACACTAGTCCGTTGTTTCTATGGGGCCCTTGTTAACACCAAAATCGAATGTCTGTTCAAATTAATTTATTTTTGAAAATAATATACTAAAATCTTTGTGGCCTGCTATGGTGATCCAATGCATAATACCATTTTACTTGACTTTTTGATTGCGAGGCTTGGCCAATGACTGCGCATACTCAGTGCGCAAATCTAAATGCAACCCACCCCTGGACGCGCCTTTCCAGACTGCGCCAATTGATTAAAAATTCTTAGCAGAAAGACGCCTATCTCATAATTAACATGGCATCGCCATAGGAGAAAAAGCGATAATTTTCTTTTTTTGCAATTTCATAAAGCTGCAAGGTTTTTTGCCGGCCCAGCAGCGCACTGACTAACATTAAAAGAGTGGAACCCGGCAGGTGAAAATTGGTAATGAGTCCATCTACCGCGCGAATTTCTTTACCGGGATAGAGAAAAATATCCGTGGCGTAATGCTGGTTGGCAGTTAAGCTTTTGCCAAAAGCAGACTCGAGAACTCGCAAACTCGTTGTGCCCACGGCAAAGGTCTTTGTTGCCCGCCCTATTTTCGCCAAATTCTCGGCGTCCACGAAGTATTCCTCTCTATGCATTTTATGAGCTTGAATATCGTCTGTTTTCACCGTGGCAAAAGTGCCCAGGCCCACATGCAAAGTAACCTTAGCGATGTCCACTGCACGGGAGCGCAAACGCGCAAAAACTTCGTCACTAAAATGCAACCCAGCGGTGGGCGCGGCGACTGACCCAACCTGCTGGGCGTAGACGGTTTGATAATTTTCTCGATCTTGGAGGTCGCTCTCGCCACCGCGAATATAGGGAGGGATGGGAATATTCCCATATTGCTCTAGATAGGCGGCCAAATTGGCGACGCTAAAACGCAGCAAAAAACGGCCATCCTCCAATCCCTGCACCAACTCTGCCGTAACTCCCGCTGGCAACTGATAGCGCTCCCCCAGCTGTTTTTTGCGGGCCGATTTAATCAACACCGGTATCAACTGCAACTCATCCGCCAACACCGACAACACAAAAATTTCCACCTTGGCGCCACTGATTTTATGCCCCAAGAGCCGACAGGGAAAAACCTTACTTTGATTGAGCACCAAAGTGGCCTCGCTGGGTAAAAATTCTGCAATATTTTTAAAGGCAGTATGAGTCACCCGATCTCTCCGAGCATCGTAGACCAATAATTTAGAACTATGCCGATCCGCCACCGGGCGATCAGCAACAAACTTACTGGGCAATTCATATTGGTAAGAGGATAACTTTAAATCCTCAGCATTATATGTCATCATAGCTATAACCTTTTAAAAAGGCTTCTTTAGCATATTTTTCACAGGGTGGGACAATCTTTATGATATTACCCCTTTTTTTTCTGCTCGCCGCCTCCCACCTCACTCAGAGCAACGCCACCACTGCCCCACCCAGCGCCGCTGACGCCACAATAGCGAAACAATTAACCGCAGAATTGGCGTGGCTGCTGCAACCTCACCCAGAGAAACCCCTGACAGACAGTATCTCTACCACCCAGGCCGCCCCACAAAAAAGCCCCTCCCGCAAAATCCCAAAGCAACAGCAACAGCAACAGCAACAAAAACTGCGACGGCAAGGAGATTATTTCCCACCCCCAAAATCTCTCAAAAAATTACGCAAGCGCAGTCGCTAGCATTTTAGAAACCTAAATGAATTTTATATTGCTAAGATATCTGCAAAAAAGGCCGTCGACCCAGGATTGAAAAGAGATAACTTATTAAAATTTCTCAAATGAAGAGAGTTTAATTAAACATTTTACTCAAGTATACCGAAAAAGCCCTCATAAAGTTTCCATACAACTGGAGATATAAAATTGCCAGTTTTTTGAATTTTGATAAGACCATAGGGAGTGCATAATGCGTAAATTATTAGATTTTGCTAGGAAAAAAGCTTTTAAACACGAGTACACGTCCTCTCAAGTTAAGTTCGACGAAAAACTTGGCGCCTTTTTTATTTATATGCAATCGACCCCGAGACCTTGTTTTACTCTAGAGCTATTAGACGACCTCAAGCATTTTCTCATAGAAGCAGAAGAAAAAATTGTGACGGACTTAAAACAAGATGGCCATTCAAACCTCAAATTTATCGTGGTTTCATCTGCCTTTCCAGGAACTTTCAACCTAGGTGGAGATTTAAATTTATTTGCCGAATTAATCGAGCGCCAGGACCGTGAAAAATTATTAGAATATGCTGTCAATTGTATCACCGTTGGCCACAAAGCATCTATGTCACTTGATTTACCTTTAACGACGATTACATTAATCCAAGGGAACGCCATGGGTGGGGGTTTTGAAGCGGCTTTAGCATGCAATGTTATTATCGCGGAACGGGGTTATATGATGGGATTTCCAGAAGTGATGTTTAATCTATTCCCGGGTATGGGTGCTTACACTTATCTGGCACAACGGATAAACCCCGTTTTGGCAGAGCGAATGATTTTGAGTGGCAAAATGTATCATGCGGAAGAACTCTATGAAATGGGCGTTATCGATTATTTAGCAGAACCAGGTGAGGGGGAAGATGTATTAAAAGAATATATCCATAATGAAAAAAAGTTTGGACACGCCAGAAGTTTAATCCGCCATATTCGCAAGCAATACAACCCTGCCTCTTATAAACAATTGTTAGACATCACAAACCTCTGGGTAGAATCGGCATTACAGCTCACCCAAAAAGAATTAACGACGATTAAACGTCTAGTGGCAGCGCAAGATCGAAAAATGAAAAAAATTGCGGCATAAACCTCAATCACCTCAATCATATTAAGTCTCAAAGACTTTTACATGAGGTAGGGTGGAATAAAGGATTATTAATAAAATTATTTTAACAAAATGACTAAATTATTTATAGCATTAAAGGTTCCCGAACCTATTAAAGATCAACTTTCTGCAATGAAAAGTCGCCTACCTGGTGCACGTTTTGTACCGAGAGAAAATTTACATTTAACCTTGTATTATTTTGGTGAAACCAGCGAGACTATTTTTGCCAGAGTATCTGAATCTTTAGATCTCTTAGATTTGAGAGAGCAAGCATTGACTTACCTCTCTCCATTAAGTGAAAGAGAAGATCGAAAAATCTTCATACCCCATGTTACATTGGCCAGATTAAAAAATGTTCCAATTAATGATTTGCGCCATTATTTAAAGGAAAATCGCGACTTTGTCTCTGACCCTTTTTTCGTAGACTGCTTTTTTCTGATAAGTTCAACATTAACCAATGAGGGACCCGTTTATAAAATATAAAAAAAATATAGCGCTATTTTGTAAACGAGCTTTTAGATCTTATTGATTTAAAAACGGTTTAAAACGCTTAATCTACCCAAGTTTTTTTATTTACACGTCTAGAGGGGTGAAGCTATTTATTTAGAAAAAGTTTATTGGCAAAAGTATACGCCTTGTCCATATTAGGTAGTTCCTTAATATTCGAAACGACTTGAATATATTTAATAATGCCGGCCTGATCGGTAACAATAATAGCTCTCGCGAGCAATTCTTTTCCTTCCATTAATAACCCTGTCGACTTACCAAATGCTCCATATTTGTAATCTGATAAGTAGGTGATGTTTTCTAAATTCGCGGCCTGCGCAAAACGAGTTTGCGCCATTGGCAAATCTCGACTAATGGTGAGTCTACCTATTGCGGGATTGAGGAGTTTTGATTCTCCCAGACTATGCGTTTGACTTTCACAGACTGGAGTGTCGATAGATGGAACGATATTAATGACCGAAACATTCTTAATATACGGTTGGCCAAAATATTTCTTGAATAAATGATTTAAATTATCACCAATTTGCAGTTTTCCAGAATAGAGATTCATCTTTTTTTGTCCAATAAAGACTTCTGATCCAGTTTCTACATTGTCATTATTAATAATAAAATGAATTTTTTTTTGACAAGAAATTAAAACCAGCAAACAAAAAGTTATGCCTAAAGTTTTCATCTATTATTCCCTCCTTGGATAACCCAATACCTTGTAAAAAGTATTATTTAAAAAACACAGAACAACAATGATTTTTAGGCATAAAAAAAAAGAATCAAGCTAAATCAAGGTCAGTGCATAAATATACGTACTTTATCAAAACATCGCTACTCGCAAGAAATCCCCTCGCCAAGAACAACCTTGGTACGCTCTCTATTCGTGAGGCAATCCCCAACGGTAACAGTTTTTTTACATTTCTCCCAAGACCTTCCTGTATAGACATGAGTAATAAGATTATAACGAGCAGTGAAAAGATACTCAACCGCGAATAAGGACCCACTACCTTCTAAGTTAAGATAGGATTGAACTTCTTCATTTTGCAACAATGTAATCATATCTGCCGACACATGCTTTTGAGAGGCCATTACTAATGCACTGAAAACAAATGTCATAATCATAATTGTTTTTTTCATGGGAAGCTCCTCGATAATGGTTTAAACAAAACCTGCACCATTTATCGCGAAGTTAGACAATTACTTATATTTCAAAAAAAATAGCGTTAAGAGCAGTTCTTATTCACTCTTGCCCGTATATTCGCGACGCATCCCCATCCCCTGCTCTAAGGACTCGACACAATTCATGGGATTTTTTAAAAATTTGAGGAATAGAGAACTGATATCTCATAATTTAGTTATTTTGACGGGGTTACTTATCTTGATTCTAAAACGAATGACCAACAACAAACAGTGCCTATCTTTGAAAGCTTACGCTGCTAAATCAAACTCTATTTTAGAATAATCCACAATGGGCATTTTTATAGCACGCCCATTTACAATTTTCTCTTTCGTTTTAATTGCTCCAACAGATTCATAAAAGTTAATAATTCGATTAAGATTTGCAGTATCTTTTTCCATGATATTCGCCAATTCATAAATAGATTTAGACCGAAACATTTGAATCGCCGTCAAGACATCAATATGATTGATAAATTTCTTAAATTCTTTCATATTTATAAAAGAAATTTCATAAGGAGGTGTTGCCTTTTTTTCTTGATCTAGAGTCCATAACTGACCAGATTCTTATTTCTAAGATAGACCTTCCCGGAGCGTATTGCATAAAATGCTTGATAAATTTGGAACTCATTAACTTACCGATTTAACATCCTGTTTTGGGGGGGG
>Ga0316206_1001022_pt1 | contig 28848 bp, 24 predicted proteins | sample 6monthpyrite_MG_FD_204942 | JGI IMG/M metagenome (GOLD analysis project Ga0316206, IMG submission 204942) | Microbial mat bacterial communities from mineral coupon in-situ incubated in ocean water Damariscotta River, Maine, United States -... | ecosystem: Environmental > Aquatic > Marine >... | reverse complement strand
CAATAGTAAAGGATTCCATTTTGTCGAAGGCAAAGTGGGCCGCATTGGGCATAGCAAAAAATCCGTCTGGATCAATTTCAAAGGCCCGCTCTCAATACGCATTGCGCGCTCGGATCTGGACTTGTTCAAACAGTTCAACCTTGACCAGTTAAAAAATAGACATCTACGCGTCAGAGGATGGGTACACAATTATAAAGGTGAAAATATTATGCGACTGCGGCATTCCTCTATGCTCGAGATCATGAAATAATCAACCCCTGACGAACACAGGAAAACACCATGGCAAACGACCTGAAACAAGATGCTCTCGACTACCACGCAAAACCGACACCAGGGAAGGTTGCCATCCAGGTAACCAAACCCTGCGAAACCCAATACGAGCTATCACTGGCTTACACCCCCGGTGTTGCCGAACCTGTCAGGGAAATTGCCAAGGATAAAGAAGCGGCCTATCTCTACACATCCAAATCCAATCTCGTCGCAGTGATCACCGACGGTACTGCCGTATTGGGCCTGGGTAATGTGGGCGCTCTGGCCGGCAAGCCGGTGATGGAAGGTAAAGGGGTTCTGTTCAAACGTTTTGCCAATATAGATGTGTTTGATATAGAGGTGGAATCTGATACACCACAAGAGTTTATTGACACTGTGTCACGCATTGCCTGCACCTTTGGCGGCATTAACCTTGAAGATATCAAGGCACCTGAATGTTTCGAGATAGAAAAAACCCTGATAGAAAAACTGGACATCCCTGTTTTTCATGACGATCAGCACGGTACAGCCATTATTATTTGTGCCGGCCTGTTAAATGCGATCGAAATAGCCAACAAAAAAATTGAAGATGCCAAGATTGTCTGCCTCGGCGCAGGTGCGGCCGGCATTGCCTCCATGCGCCTGCTTGATGCACTCGGTGCCGACAAAAATAAAATCTTTATGGTTGACCGCAAGGGCATCATCCACAATGGCCGCGATGACCTGAATCAATACAAACAGGAATTTGCTGTCGATACAGAACTCAGGACACTTGAAGATGCCATGAGGGATGCCGACGTATTTATCGGTGTTTCCGGACCGGACCTGATCGATGCAAACATGCTCGCCTCAATGGCACACAATCCGGTGGTGTTTGCTTTATCCAACCCTGACCCTGAAATCAAACCTGAAATTGCACTCAAGGTACGCGATGATGTCATTATGGCCACGGGCAGAAGTGATTATCCAAACCAGGTGAACAATGTACTCGGCTTCCCGTTTATTTTCAGGGGTGCGCTGGATGTACAGGCACGTACAATCAATCGTGAAATGCTGGTTGCGGCAGTACATGCGCTAAAAGACCTCGCCAGACAACCTATCCCGCAAAGTGTCCTCGATGCATACGGTCGGGAATCACTGGTGTTTGGCAAGGAATATATTATTCCTAAACCATTTGATCCAAGATTGATTGATACCGTCCCCCCGGCTATTGCCAGGGCTGCTGTTGACACAGGTGTAGCACGTAAACCCTACCCTGAACATTACCCAAAATAAGTTAATAACAATGCATGTAACGTCCAGAGATGGACGTTACCACTCTGCGCTTTTCTAACCAGCCTGCAATAAATCCTGCACGGCTTTCAAATCTGCTCTTGCCATAGGTTGACCATCCACCGGGCTATTTGGCGCACGACGCAGGCCTTCTTGCGAAAACACAATGACATCCACTTCGATATTATCCGCCGTCATATTGAACATCGGTTGCTGCTGATACTCGCCGTCATATTTAACGCGTTTATGTTTTTCAGCGTATGGTATTTTTTGCTCCATTAAATACAGGCTAATCTGTTCAGGGTATTCTGCAAAAACATGTAACTCCACATGCGAGAATTCATTTGCAGTACCCGATAACACATCACCCGCCAGACGAGGATGAAACTGTTGTAGGAATTCCATGGCATGAATAGCGGTCTGACGTAATTTCCTGAGTTGTTCTGGCTGCGTATCGGAATGGAACAAGCCCTGATACTCAATAAGTGCCGTTTCAATTTCCTTATTACTAGGCAGAAAGCGTTTTTCACTAACTCCCAACTGTTGGGCCGCCTTACGTTTTGCCAATTGAAAGTCAATAATCCCGGATTCAGATATATGTCTGGCAGCCAATTCGGCAATGCGCAATCGTTGCTGATCTTGTTGTCGATTTATGCCCATGACAATCAGAAAATAATATCAGGCTGACCACCACCTGGCTGTACTTGACCACGAGAGCTATCGTTCACATCAGGTGGAATAATTTCGGCACAACGTAATGGTTCCTTACCTGACTCAAAAGTTTCAAAAATTGCATTTTTTGTTTTATTCGTCGCAAGACAACCTGCAACCGGGTCTATGCGTACTGTAACCAGTCCGTCAGGTTGCTTCAACGCTTTTTCCGGCAACCCTTTTAATGCCATACGCATAAAATCAACCCACATGGGCAAGGCAGCCCGACCACCAGTTTCAAGATTACCCAGTGGTTGCGCCTTGTCAAAACCAACCCAGGCCGTGCTAACCAAATCGCTGTTAAACCCGGAAAACCAGGCGTCGCGCTGATCATTGGTTGTACCCGTTTTGCCTGCCAGATCATAACGCCCTAATTTCAGTACCCCACGACCTGTACCGCGACGTACGACATCAAGCATCATGGAGTTTATCAGGTAGGCATTTTGCTGGCTCAAACTACGCTTGGCTAAATTAACCGGCTTCGGCTTGCTATCATCTAACTTAACCGCATCAGGCTTCTTTACAGGATTTTCAGCTTTCTCTTTTTTCAGTTGTAATTCACATTCATAACATGCAACAGCAGGATCAGACGTGAAAATAACCTCACCATCGTCATCTTCTACACGAACTATAAAGTAAGGCTCGACACGATAACCTCCATTCGCTATCACTGCATAAGCCCGTGCAAGCTCTAGCGGTGTAATTGAACCACTACCTAACGCAAGTGACAAATCTCTCTGGATCATGTCACGCGTTATACCAAATTTCTTCAGGAAACGGGCCGTATATCCAATACCGATATCCCTTAACAAGCGTATCGAAACCAGATTTCGGGAATGCACGAGTGCTTCACGCAAACGCGTTGGGCCGTAAAATTTACCCGAATAGTTTTCCGGACGCCAGGTACTCTCCAGGGCGGGGTCATCAAATACTACTGGCGCATCATTTATAATCGATGCTGGCGTAAACCCTTTTGCCAGCGCAGCCGTATATATAAATGGTTTAAAACTCGACCCCGGCTGCCTTTTTGCCTGTGTTACTCGATTGAATTTACTGTAAAAATAATCAAAACCCCCAGCCAACGCAATAATACTGCCATCTTTCGGGGACAACGATACAAGCGCTCCCGCAACTTTCGGAATTTGCGATAAAATCCATGTTTTATCATCTGACTGCTGCACCCGAATAAGATCACCTGGCTTAAGAATTTCCGATACCAGCTTCAATACCGGGCCACGCTTATTCTCATCAACAAAAACTCTTGCCCATTGAATACCTTCGAGCATCAACTTTATACGTTTACCATTACCGAGGTAAATATAGGCCTGTTTTTCGTCTACTACTTCGACAATACCCGGTTTTAAACCCCCTACTTTAGGAATGTCTTGCAATGTCTGGTCCCACTGCTCTGTTCCAAGTTCGAGGACCTCAATAAAATTGCGCTCAACACCTCGAAAACCATGTCGTTTATCATAATTTAACAAAGCCTTGCGCAATGCAATATTGGCTGCCTTTTGTGCCTGACTATCGATGGTTGTGTAAACTCGAAAACCTTTCGTGTAGATTTCATTGCCATAACGCTTTTGCATTTCAGAGCGAACCATCTCTGCCACGTAAGGGGCCTCTACCTGTAATCGTAAACCGTGTAAGCTGGCAACCACCGACGTATCAACTGCCTGGCGATGTTGTGCCTCGGTAATAAATCCCAACGCGAGCATTCGCCCGAGCACATAATTTCGTCTTATGACAGCCCTTTGTGGATTTACTATGGGGTTATAACGTGATGGAGCCTTGGGAAGGCCTGCAATCATGGCAATTTCAGGCAAAGTAAGCTCATGCACATTCCTGCCATAATAAACTTGAGATGCCGCCTGCACACCATAAGAGCGGTGACCAAGATAGATAACATTAAAATACAGCTCCAGAATCTCTTCCTTACTTATCTCTCTCTCAATCTTGAGGGATAGGAATATCTCATTGAATTTTCTAAGAAAAGTCTTCTCCCGACTAAGAAAGAAGTTACGCGCTACCTGCATCGTGATGGTGCTTCCACCTTGACCCTTCTCACCTGTTTTAATTAAATGAACGGCTGCTCGAATCAGCCCCTGGTAGTCCACACCTGGGTGTTCAAAAAAACGATCATCCTCAGCAGCAAGAAAAGCCTTGATCATTAAATCAGGAACATTATTATAACGAATGGGGGTACGGCGCTCCTTACCAAATTCTGCTATCAATGCACCATCGCGCGCATAGACACGCAGAGGCAAGGTTAGCTTGACATCTTTTAGTGTTTCTATGTCAGGCAACCCTGGAGCAAGATAGAAATATGTCGCTGCAAGAACGATAACAGCAGCGGTCATGGCCGTAATCATGGCGGCCAAAAAAAGCCGTAAGACTTTGATATATCTAGTCATAAATTGTTAACAACTATAAAAATGCGTAGTAAATACTTTATTGTGATGGAATCCGTATTGTGATGGAGGCCGTAGAAAAAAGTTTAAATTTAGCTAATACTATATAAAATTTAGCTAAAACTATATAAAAATTGCCTCAACAATCAGGTGCAGGAAGCATAAATTATCAATATGGGAACTCTGATCACATTTTTACCTAAAGAAATAATCCCGCATGACGTTATGCTAACTGTATTAGGGAAAAACCCAGTAAGACATTAGTTGACAAAGAGTTAAGTATGGATTTTAATGTAAATGGACAACTTCCCCGCGTAACAAACAGTATAAAAAAGGAAAATGCATAGTGGGACTATTATCACGGAAAAAACCACCGCTAATCGGGCTCGATATCAGTTCAACAGCTGTAAAGCTACTCGAACTAAGTCAGCATGGCGGTCGATATCGTGTAGAAAGTTACGCGGTTGAACCATTACCTGCAAATTCAGTTGTTGAAAAGAACATTGCCGATGTAGAAGCCGTTGGCGAAAGCATTCGACGTGCAGTCAAACGCTCCGGCACCAAAATTAAAACTGCGGCCGTTGCTGTAGCTGGCTCTTCAGTGATCACAAAAGTGATTTCTATGAGTTCTGCACTCAAAGATGACGAAATGGAATCTCAAATCGATCTCGAGGCAGACCAATATATACCTTATCCGCTGGACGAAGTCAGGATGGACTTTGAAGTACTTGGTCCATCAGAAAAAAACCCTGAAATGGTTGACGTCTTACTCGCAGCTTCCCGTAGCGAGAATGTAGAAACCCGCATTTCTGCTCTCGAAATTGGTGGCATGGCGCCCAAGGTTGTTGACGTCGAAGCCTATGCCCTGGAAAACTCCTTTGCTTTACTGGCAGAACAACTACCTGACGGTGGTTACGACCAGACCATTGCTGTTATTGATGTTGGCGCAACCATGACAACACTAAATGTGTTACATGATCGTAAAATCATCTATACGCGAGAACAGGTATTCGGCGGCAAACAACTGACTGAAGAAATCATGCGTCGTTATGGCCTTTCGTATGAAGAAGCAGGAATGGCCAAACGTCAAGGTGGACTACCTGACAACTATGTACCCGAAGTACTTGATCCATTTAAAGAAGCAATGACACAGCAGGTTAGCCGTTCATTACAATTCTTTTTCTCTTCCAGCCAATATAACAGTGTTGACCAGATCATTCTTGCCGGTGGCAGCGCATCTATCCCAGGCATTGATGAATTAATAGAAGATAAAATTGGCACTGCAACCTCAATCGCCAATCCGTTTGCCAGCATGTCACTCGCACCTAGGGTTAAACCACAAACCCTCAGCAACGATGCGCCGGCACTCATGATTGCATGTGGACTTGCGTTAAGGAGTTTCGACTAACATGGCTCGTATCAATCTATTACCCTGGCGTGACGAACTACGCAAGGAGCGACAAACCAACTTCGTTATTGTACTGATTATCATGCTTGGCATTTCCGGCCTGCTGATGGGTGGTGTACACGCGTACTATGCCGACAGAATTGAATACCAGAATAAACGCAATGCGTACCTGAATAAAGAAATCAAGAAACTTGACAGCCAAATCAAAAAAATAAAAACTTTTGAAGCTGAAAAGGCTAAATTACAGGCACATCTTGACATCATTCAACGCTTACAAAGCAGTCGGTCTGAGATTGTTCATTTATTTGATGAGGTCGTACAAACTTTACCTGAAGGTGTATACCTTAAAACACTTAATCAAAACGGCAGCAACCTTACAATCAATGGTGTTGCACAATCAAATGCACGTGTTTCCAGTTATATGTGGAATATTGAAAAGTCCCAGTGGCTCAACAATCCTAAGCTCCAGGTTATTAACTCCTCAAAACAAGGCAGAAGCAGAACCAGTAATTTCACACTCAGCGCCACACAAATGCGTAAAGAAACAGCGCCGGAGAATAAAAAATGAGTAGCCTTGCTGATTTAAATGATCTCGATCTGGATATAAACAATATTGGTAACTGGCCAATAATCGCCAAAGTTATCGTTATCCTGTTTATGTGTGCGCTGGTAATTGGTGGTGTCATGTATTTTGATACCACAGACCAGCAGAAAGCGCTTGAACAAATTCAAAAGAAAGAAAAAACATTAAAAACTCGCCTTTCAATAAAGGCCGCCAGTGCTTCCAAGCTAGTTCAGCTGGAGGCTCAACTTGAAGAAATGCGCACCGACTTTAAAAAACTCAGCCGCCAACTTCCTAAAGACACTGAAGTCGCTGAATTACTGGTGGATATATCACAAACTGGCCTGGCGAGTGGACTGGAATTTGAACTCTTCCAGCCTAGCCCGGAAACACCAAAGGATTTTTATGCTGAGTTACCTATTCGCATTAGAGTCACCGGCAAATATCATGAGTTTGGCGCCTTTGCCAGTGGCATTGCGGCATTACCTCGTATTGTGACACTACATAATATTAGCCTCACGCGTAGAAGCGGCAATCAAATGATGATGAACGCAACAGCAAAAACCTACCGTTCTCTGAATGAAGATGAGGGTAAGAAATAATGCATAATTACAAATTACTCCATCGACACACACTTATTGTTATCCCATTCATTGCAATGGCATTTATCAGTGGTTGCAGTTCTGATATAAGCGAATTGCATAAATTTGTACAAGCTGAAAAAACCAAACAAAGACCGAAATTACCCCCATTACCAGAGATAAAACCATACGAAACTTTCAGCTATACTGCGGGACACCTGAAAGACCCCTTTGAACCAACTATCATTCAGCAATCAAAAACTGTCACCGCATCAGGAAAAGGTAAGGGTCCGAAGCCTATTGTTGGTCGAGCGAGGGAGCTTCTTGAGTCATTCCCACTGGACGCATTAAGGATGGTTGGTACACTTGAACAAAGCAAAACACTATGGGCCTTATTAAAAACTAATGATGGCACCATACATCGTATAAAAACCGGTAACTATATTGGGCAAAACCACGGCAAGATTATCAAAATAACAGAAAGCAAAATTCTTTTATCCGAAATTGTACCTGATGGGCTAGGCGACTGGATGGAACGCCCCGCCTCAGTGGCTATGTCTGAAGCCCCCAAGAGTGGGAAATAAACAATGAGATTAAATATTCGAACCAGGAAGATACCCATGACCAATAAACATGCCTTATATGATAATAAAGGACCCAGCATGACTATTCGAAAATTACTTTTGACCATAAGCTTATGGCTAATGGGCACAGCCTGTTTTGCAGCTGATAATTCACTACAGGATATCAGCATTTCATCCATGCCAGGTGACAGAGTGTTGATCAAGCTAACCATGTCTGAAGCTGCCAGCAACCCTCTCAGCTTCACGATAGATAATCCGGCTAGAATTGCCCTGGATCTGGCCAACACATCAAACAAATTAAAAAAACGCAACATGCGAGTTGGCATTGGTATGGCAAAAAGCATTAACTCAATAGAAGCCAGGGGCCGCACACGTGTCGTCATCAACCTGTCTCAGTTGGTTTCATACCAGACAAGCGTCAATGGCAACCAGATCCTGCTAACACTCGATGGTTCTGGCGCATCTACTTCAACTGCTACTGCATCACAGGCAAAAGGAAGCTCGAAAAAACACCAATATGTCAGCGATGCTAAACATGAGATCAAAAATGTTGATTTCAGACGCGGTGAAAAAGGAGAAGGCCGCATCATAATCACCATGTCAGACTCCAGTACCAGCGTTGATATGCGACAGGAAGGCGGAAAAATTCTCGTTGACTTTGCTAATAGCACAACGTCTAACGAACTTATTCGCCGGCTTGATGTACTTGATTTTGCCACCCCGGTTAAAACTATTGATACAATGATGCGTGGCAACAACACTCAACTGGTCATACACCCCATTAATGACAATTATGATCATCTTGCATACCAAACAGATAATGTTTATACCATTGAGGTAAAACCATTAACCAAGGAGCAGGTGCAATCAGAGAAAAAGAAACGTTTTGGTTACACGGGTGAACGCCTGTCACTGACATTCCAGAACATTGAAGTACGTGCTGTCTTACAATTACTGGCAGACTTTACAGGCCTGAATCTTGTGGTAAGTGATAACGTCTCAGGCAACCTCAGTCTACGACTCAAAAATGTCCCCTGGGACCAGGCACTGGACATCATTCTTAAAACAAAAGGGCTCGGCATGCGAAAAACAGGCAATGTTGTTCTGATCGCACCCAGCGCAGAAATAGCTGCTCGAGAAAAACTCGAACTCGAGTCTCAAAAACAAATTGAAGAATTAGCGCCCCTCAGAACAGAATGGTTTCAGATTAACTACGCAAAGGGTGATGCTATTGCAGCACTATTAAAGAGCAGCAAGAACAATCTCCTATCGTCAAGAGGTAGTATCACTATCGATACACGTACCAATACGCTGTTAATACAAGATACATCAGATAAACTGGCACAGATTCGAGCAGTTATTACCCGGCTGGATATTCCTGTCAAACAAGTATTGATTGAATCACGTATTGTCATCGCCAACCGTGATTTTACTCGAAACATGGGTGTTAGATTTGGTGTCGCCGGCACGAAAACTAACGGTCAATACCAATATACTGTCGGTGGTGATGGTGTAGCGGCCACTACACCCAACACAGGGATTGGTGACCTGATTGTTGATCTGCCTGCTGGTGGTAGCGCCGGAACTATTGGACTTGCAATAGCCAAGGCTAGCAGTGCCGTTGTTCAGCTTGAATTATCCGCACTACAGGTTGAAGGAGAAGGCGAGATCATTTCCAGCCCACGTCTGATTACAGCCAACCAGAAATCAGCAACAATACAATCTGGTGTTGAGATACCATATCAGGAAGCCTCATCAAGTGGCGCCACATCGGTCTCCTTTAAAACGGCCGCATTAAGCCTGACTGTAACACCACAAATTACACCGGATGACCAGATTATTCTGGATCTGCAAGTTAACAAGGACAGCATTGGGTCAATATTCAACGGTGTTCCCAGTATCGATACTCGCAGCATCACAACACAAACACTGGTCTCTAATGGAGAAACCGTTGTACTCGGTGGCATCTATGAACAGACCAAGATAAAAAATAACTCAAGAATCCCTTTCTTCGCCGATATCCCGGTTGTGGGTAAGTTATTTCAAGATGACCGTAAGCGTGATGATCGTTCAGAATTGTTGATTTTCGTTACACCAAAAATCATCAAGGATGACCTGAAAGCAGCCATCCAATAGACGATTAAAAAAAGCCCCTGTACCTTATTCAGGTACAGGGGCTTTTTTGTGCTCTCAATACACACAAATCTGAGGAAGAATAAAAATAGCTTTTCGCGAACTGCTCCAGGATGACTTACCAAATGATCCTGTTTCACGCTATTATATACGCCATGAACATTCCCTTTAACATATTCCTGGTTGGCCCTATGGGTTCTGGTAAATCTACTATTGGAAAACGTCTCGCGCAATCTATTGGCGTTGAGTTTCTCGATAGCGACAAGGAAATAGAAAACCATACAGGAGCCAGTATTCCTCTTATATTTGAACTTGAGGGAGAAAGTGGTTTTCGTCATCGCGAAACTCAAATGATAGATGAGCTCACCCAACGCCAGTCTATCGTATTAGCGACAGGTGGAGGCTCCATACTCAATGAACAGAACCGCGAGCATTTAAAAACCCGTGGAAAAACAGTCTACTTACATACTACTGTCAACCAGCAACTTCAACGAACTCGCCGGGACCACAACCGGCCTTTATTACAAACTGAAAACCCGAAGCAAAAATTGGCGGAATTATTCAAAGCACGTGACCCACTATATCGCGAGATTGCGGATGTCATTATTGATACGGATGGCCGCTCTATTCACTCAGTCAGCCATGAGATCATCCGGACACTCGGTCTAAAAAAATCAGGTACATAATACATTGGCCAGATTCAGAAAAGTCGTGCTGATTAGATCATATCAGTACAGTTCATGATCAATTCAGTATAAAATACCAACAATGAAAACTTTGACAGTTGAATTGGGGAATAGAAGCTACCCCATCTACATAGATACCAATATATTGGGCAACTCTGAAATTATTGCCAGGCATATCCCTGGAAAGCAGGTGCTCGTCGTCACCAATGAAACCATTGCCCCCCTATATCTCGACAAGGCACTTGAAGCATTATCTGAATTTGAATGCGACAGCCTGATTCTGCCTGACGGTGAACAATACAAAACACTGGAAACCACACAATTAATATTTGATAAATTACTGACAAAACGTTTCAACAGAACTGCCACCTTGGTCGCACTCGGAGGTGGAGTCATCGGAGATATTACCGGATTTGCAGCTGCCAGTTACCAACGTGGGGTAAATTTTATACAAATTCCTACTACGTTGTTAGCACAGGTAGACTCTTCAGTTGGTGGCAAGACTGGTGTCAATCATCCTCTGGGCAAAAATATGATTGGCGCCTTTTATCAGCCACGCTGCGTCATTGCCGACACCCTTACTCTCAACACACTTGATGAACGTCAACTCAGCGCAGGCATTGCCGAAGTCATTAAATATGGATTAATCAGAGATTATGAATTCTTTGTCTGGCTTGAAGATCATATCGACGATTTACTTAATCGCGACACAGAAGCATTGGCTTATGCAATTGAGCGCTCTTGCCAAAATAAGGCTGAAGTAGTCGCTGCAGATGAGTTTGAAGGTAACCAACGTGCCCTACTCAATCTTGGGCATACATTTGGCCACGCCATAGAAACCGGTGCAGGATACGGTACATGGTTACATGGCGAGGCTGTTGCCAGCGGTATGGCTATGGCGGCCAACCTGTCATTTCGACATGACTGGATAAATAAAGATGAGCTTCAGCGTATTGAAAGTCTCTTGCTTAAATCAAAATTACCCATCCATGCTCCCGAGGAAGTATCAACTGATGAATTCATACAACACATGTCAGTTGATAAAAAAGTACTCGCAGGAAAGTTACGCTTTGTACTCATGAAGGGCATAGGAAAAGCCTTTATTACAGAAGATATTCAGCACAAGCAATTAATCGACATGTTAAATGAAATACCCAGAATCAATAGCCAAACATTATCAGGATAATGAAAACACTCGAAAAATATGCCGCATCGGATTCAACATCTCGTGGCCGCCGTTATCAGGAACCCGCTCCAGGGCATCGATCGGAATTTCAACGTGATCGCGATCGCGTCATCCACTCAGCAGCATTCAGAAGACTGGAATATAAAACACAGGTTTTTGTAAATCACGAAGGCGACCTTTATCGAACGCGGCTAACTCATTCAATCGAAGTAGCACAGATTGCACGCACCATCTCACGTGCACTTGGACTCAACGAAGATCTAACAGAAGCTATCGCGCTGGCACATGATCTGGGGCACACTCCTTTTGGACATGCCGGACAAGATGCGCTCAATGAAAAAATGAGGGAATATGGTGGCTTTGAGCATAACCTGCAATCACTGCGTGTTGTAGATGAGCTTGAAGAGCGTTACGCTGAATTTCAGGGTATCAATCTAACATTTGAAAGTCGCGAAGGTATTCTTAAACATTGCTCCATCCCGAATGCTCGTAATCTTGGCGATGTTGGCAAACGCTTCATTGATAGCACTCAACCAAGCCTTGAAGCGCAACTCACCAACCTGGCCGATGCCATAGCCTACAACAGCCATGATGTTGATGACGGCCTTCGATCCGGCCTTATAACACTCAAACAACTTGAAGATGTCACTCTTTTTGCAGAGCCGTATCATGAAGTTATTACCCAGTTTCCAGAGCTAAATGACAGACGTACAACATACGAAGTAGTACGCAGAATAATCAACATGCAAGTCAGTAATCTAATAGAAACCACGAAAAATCTACTACAAACCGAACAACCAGATAACATTGATGCTGTTCGACATGCTGGCAAGCCCCTGATCGCGTTCAGCGATGAAATGCATCAACGTAACCTGGAGCTCAAACGATTTCTGCACACTAATCTCTACCGACATTACCGAGTTCACCGCATGTCATCCAAGGCCATTAGGATTATCCATGAATTATTTGATGCTTTCATGCAGGATATTCGATTACTTCCTCCAGACACGGCCTGTAGAACCAGGAGTATGGAATCAGAACTTGGAACCAGCGGCAAAGCACGCGCCGTAGCAGACTACATTGCTGGTATGACTGACCGCTTTGCCATCCGCGAATACCAACGCATATTTCATCCTCTTGAACCGACTTGAGTCATGTATAACACAACCGAAACCAACCCCTATTATTTTATAAGCCACTGAAATTACTTTACATTTATATCAAAACACTCATAATACAAACATCGTCTTTTTGATAGGTTGGTTATGCGGATTTATATGCAAACAGCCGCGTTCGGTGATAAGCCACCGCGCTTCTTTCATCTTCACTTGCAAGAAGATTTACTAGAAGGCTGGACACTCGTTAAGGAAAGTGGCTATCAGGGCTCTACCGGAAAGGTAACAAAGGAATATTTCCAGGATAGGGATGATGCAGTTGATGCGCTTGCAAAAGCAAAAGACAGACAGGTCAACCGCGGCTATAGCATCGTATTTGCACAGGGTGAGAACATTGCAGAATAACAATCAATCTGACCATACCAACATCGACATAGGGATAGAAAAGGAAATTGCGCCATATATCGACACACTAGCATTAAATGCACACCCGTTTTCTGCCGAAATTCCAGGCAAGCATTATTTTATTCTGCCCGATCGCCAACAACACCTTGATCAGTTATCTCACCTTATTCAATCAAGTGATATGGTGCTCGTTGTTGTTGGCGAAAAAGGATCGGGTAAAAGCACCCTGATACAACAATTCAAGTCACTACCAAACAATAATCTCAAATGCTGTTATTTGACAGCGGATCTGGATTATACGGAACATGACATCGTAGCAAACCTGTCTCGTTGCCTGGACTTACCCGATGACCTGAACACCCAGGTCATGCTTCAACTAATCAGAGAACAAACAACACAACTACATCGTAGCGATACCATACCTACCATTGTTGTTGATGATGCTTACAAACTATCTGAGCAGACATTAAGATTTTTACTTCAACTACAAGACAATCAGAATGAAAGCAGCAATCAAACAGAAGCATCCTGGCGAATTATTCTATTCACTCAGCCATCTCATAGCCCTGAGCTAATTCAATTAAAGGACCGACTGCACTTCATCCAACTATCAGGCCTGGGCATTGAACAAACCAGACACTATTTAACATATCGCTTACAAGCTGCTGGATTTAAAGGTGAAAATCCTTTCTCGGAAAAAGACCTTATCATCATCCAAAAAAATTCACAGGGCAACCTTGTGAAAATACACCAGCAAGCACATGAAATACTGCTAAAAAAACCAGCTACTTCTGCAACCCCTAAAACAAAACATAGCAGCAATATAGTGCTTCGAATTATGCCGACAATACTGAAACCCAGAATCATTCTGTCAGCGCTTGCCGTTATCGCTATATCCACGATCCTTTACTATCAGTCCGACATCAACCAGGCTCTACAGCAAACAAAAACTAACACTCCTGCAGCGACCCAGCTGATACCAACGGAAAAATATAAAATACTGGCACGCATCCCTGATGAGCAAACTGTCGACTGGTCAAGCATACCTGCGCTATCAATTAATCAGACGAACAGCAAAACTGACAAGAGCAGTAAAATAGTCACGACTGAAAGCCCTGAACAATTGTTACAAAAACCTCAAGCTGTCAGCATAAAAAATACAACTAAAAAAATCACTCAAAATATTGCGACCACCACAGATAAACACGTGATTACGACAAAACCAACTGAAGCACCTCCCAAATATATAAATAACTCGCTCAACACACTATTAAGCAAAAATAATATCAAAGACAAAAACTGGATACTGAAACAGGACAAACATGCTGCAACGGCACAAATCATGGCATCATCGAAGCCTGACCTTTTAATCAAATATGCCAACAACGCATCCCTTAAGGGCAAAACCGCCATCTATCATATCAATCGCAATAAGAGTGATTGGTATGTACTTATCTATGGTAATGCCCAAAATAAGGCCGCCATGCAAGAAGTCCTCAATGCATTGCCGCCACAACTTCGAAAAAATCGCCCCTGGGTACGCAAATTTAACGATGTTCAGGCAGAAGTCGTGGCCGGTAAAAAATAACCACCGTTACAGAAAGACCAATGAACCACTTTTTATGCGATGCTCATCAGCAACATTGCATAAAATTGAACCCTAATGTCCGAGCCGTTATACTGCCCGCTCGTCCGGTTCATTTAGACCCAGCAATAAATAAAGAGAGTTAATATAAAAATGAGTACAAAACCCGAATTAAAAAATGACTTATTACTACGTGCTCTTCTTCGCGAACCAGTAGATACCACGCCTATCTGGGTAATGCGCCAGGCAGGTCGTTACTTGCCAGAATACCGCGCCACTCGACAAAAAGCCGGTGATTTCCTGACTCTGTGTAAAACTCCCGAACTGGCATGTGAAGTCACCTTGCAACCATTGGAAAGATTTCCACTTGATGCTGCCATCCTGTTCTCAGATATCCTCACAATTCCTGACGCCATGGGCCTGGGGTTATATTTCACTGAAGGTGAAGGACCAAAATTCAAACATACTATCAGGAATGAGGCTGATATCGAGAAATTAGGCATCCCGGATCCAGAAGACGATCTCGGTTACGTCATGGATGCTGTCAGATTAATTCGGCAGGAACTGAATGGTAGAGTACCGTTAATCGGCTTCTCAGGAAGCCCATGGACACTAGCAACCTATATGGTTGAAGGTGGCAGCGCAAAAGTGTTTGCCAATACAAAAGCAATGATGTTCGACCGCCCAGACCTGATGCATCAGTTGCTCGATAAATTAAGTCAGTCTGTTACAAGCTATCTCAACGCACAAATTGCAGCGGGCGCCCAGTCGGTCATGATATTTGATACCTGGGGAGGCATGCTCAATACCCAGAACTATCACGAATTCTCGTTACAATACATGAAAAAGATTGTTAGTAACCTGACGCGAGAAAATGATGGCAGAAGAGTACCCGTTGTTTTATTCACCAAAGGTGGCGCCCAATGGCTCGAATCCATTGCAGATTCTGGTTGTGATGCTGTTGGTCTGGACTGGACAATTGAATTAAATGAAGCTCGCGCACGGATTGGTGATCGTGTGGCTCTACAAGGCAATATGGATCCATGCGTACTGTACGCATCGCCTGAAAGAATACGCCAGGAAGTAGCACACATACTGGAAAGTTTTGGGCATGGTAATGGCCATGTATTCAATCTGGGGCACGGAATTCACCCAACCATTGATCCGGAGCACACCGCCGCTTTAGTCGAAGCCGTGCATGAACTCAGCAAACCTTACCATACAAAGGCATAATTAAACTGGTGCTACTGACTGGCCTGAGTATACAGCAGGTTACTCGTCGCCAGGACCCGGCCTGTCTGATCCAATATACTCACACGCCATTCACCAAGTGAACTTGGCGAAAGGGTCTTTTTGGACCAGACACGCCAACGGTCACCGCCAGCAGTAAACTTAACGTCAGCAATGACTTTACCGCCATATTCCCATCTGTGAATAACGGTCTGGCCTTTTAAAAACAACAATTCCGAAAAATAGTAAACCACCGACTGTTGATTAGACAGACTCAGCAAGCTATCAACCGGCTCATGATTTTCTACATGACTGGTAAAATTCGAACGACTGACGCGACCCTTTTCTGCTGTTGTTGCAGATAATGAATCATCTGTTTGGATGTTACCTGACACAGCATATACGGCTGAGCTCACAATCAACAGGACAGAAAAAATCATAGATTTCATAGATAACGCCTCCTTGTTAAGTATAACGGCCATCTGCCTAATTTAAGCGCGAACCAGATCTCAACTCTGATCTGAAAAAATATCAGGCTGTCACAGCATTACGAACCTTTCCAGTATTAAATGACTCTATATTCTTACATATCTCCACCACCAAGCGTTGTCGAGATTCACGACTGGCCCAAGCAACATGTGGCGTAATAACAAGATTAAGGCCAGCCTGGTTTAATAAAACATTATCGACATCAGGCGGCTCCTTCTCCAAAACATCAATACCAGCACCCGCAATAAACCCGTTACTTAACGCCTCCACCAAATCATCTTCGTTTATAATCCCGCCACGTGCAGTGTTAATTAATATTGCCTCCGGCTTCATTAATTTAAGCATTTTTATATCAATCAGATTGGCCGTATTAACATCCAAAGGGCAATGCAAAGTCAGTACGTCAATTTGTGGCAACATATCAACTAACGACAACCGTCCTTCTGTCAGCCCACTGACACCTGGGCGCTGAGAGATCAATACCGTCATACCAAATGCTCTCGCCAGTCTCGCCACAGCCTTACCCAGCTCACCATAACCTACAATGCCAAGTACCTTGCCAGACAATTCGACAATGGGTTTTTCTATATAACAAAACTCATGACTACCTGACCAGTGACCATCGCAGGCAGCAACTTGATAGTCTGTCAGGTTACGCATCAAATTCAATATCAAGGCAAACACGTGCTCTGTGACTGACGGTGTCGCGTAAGCCCTTGCATTGCTAACGGCAATACCTAGCTCGCTCGCCGCCTGGATATCAATATTATTTGTACCCGTAGCTGCGACACAGATTAATTTAAGGTTTTCACATGCTGAAAGAGTTTGCCTGTCCAAAATAACCTTATTAGATATGACTATATCAGCATTATTTATCAAATCCAGAAGCTGCTCATTGGCCACATGCTTATGAATTTCGATATTCGACACATGCCTTGCCAGACACGAAAAGTCCAAATCGCCCTTATCCAGCGAATCACGGTCAACCAGTACACATTTCATAGTCTTTTATCGATAAATTGCTCAACATGATATTTCATAGTATAAATACCCTAGGTCTAATTACAATCTAAGTGAAAATAAGGGAAAGATTATGCAAAACTTCGATATCAACGTAATCCTTGATACTTACATCATCCCCTGGGGCTTGAATATAATCTTTGCCCTCCTCATTTTCATTATTGGTAAGTACGTCGTTAGTCTGGTCACAAAACTAATCGTCAAACTACTCAATCGCTCCAAACTTGACTCCATTCTTGTTGATTTTATTGCATCTATTACCAAAACCATTTTATTACTGTTTGTTTTGATCGCAGCAATGGATCAACTGGGAATCAATACCACCTCACTGGTTGCATTACTAGGTGCTGCCGGCCTGGCCGTTGGTCTCGCCCTGCAAGGCTCACTACAAAACTTTGCCTCTGGAGTGATGCTGATAATCTTCCGACCATTCAAGTCAGGTGACTTTATTGAAGCTGCTGGCATTTCGGGCGTGGTAGAAAAAATCAATATCTTTAGTTCGACACTAAAAACAGGCGATAACCGTGAAATTATCGTCCCCAATGGATCTATTTATGGTGGCGTTATCACCAATTTCTCTGCACGTGACACTCGACGCATTGATATGATTGTTGGAATTGGATACGAAAGTGATATTAAAAGTGCACGTGACACACTACAATCCCTTATCGATGCTGACGACAGGATTCTGACTGACCCTGAACCCCTGATAGCTGTTGCCGAGCTTGCCGATAGCAGTGTTAATTTTGCTGTTCGTCCATGGGTTAAATCTGCAGATTACTGGTCCGTAAAATTCGATCTCAATGAAAAAATAAAACTGGCATTTGATGAAAAAGGCATTTCGATTCCTTATCCACAGATGGATGTACACGTCAGCCAGGAAGCATCACAATGAATATACCTCTTTATTCGCTGCTTATTATATTGATACAAACTAATCTTAAACAGAAATTCTAAGCGGCATTAATATATATGAAATACACACTACTAGTAAGTCTGTTTCTTTTCTCAGCCAATGCACATGCTATCACTCATAAAAGTGGCTTTGGTTTTACAGTCAAACTGGATGATAACTGGGTTGCGATGGGGAAACAGCAAACTACCAAGGCCAATAAGGAAACATCACTGAAATCATTAAAGTCACTTAACATTAACGATAAAAAAGCAGGTGAAATACTTAAACTTATTAGTAGCGGAGGTGTTGAATTTCTTTTTGATAAAAAATCTGCCACTAGTGACTTTAAAAATAATATCCGAATACAAAAAACACGAGGCGCTACTGCACGGACAAAAGAGCAAGGCGCTTCTGCCTGCAAAACACTGGGAGCTGAACTCAAAAAAGTTTTCAAAAAAGACATTAAAGTAACCCAATGCAGCATGAAATCTATTAACCGTGTTTTATTTATGTCATATGAATATACAGGCGCAATAGACAACATTATTACTATGCACAACGAGTTTCAATTTACACCAAACTTAACCTTGGTTACTGTCGGTCGTAGTCAGACCTCAGCCGCCGAACCTACCCGCAAAACACAAAACAAAATCTCTACCGCAATTGCAGCCTACATAAAAGCATCTCCAGACTATTTTACCGTCATGAAGAAAGCAACCAATGCATTGAAACAAAAGCAATACAAAAATGCATACCAACAATATCGCATACTGGCATCAGCCGGTGATCCGGAAGGCCTGTTCAATACCGCCGCCTTTAATGAACACGGTAAAGGCACGGCTAAGAATCTCAAAATTGCATTCACCTACTATGAAAAAGCTGCCAGGGCAGGTAACCGGCAGGCCATCACAAAACTTGGCGACTTTTACATGAATGGTAAGGCAACTAAAAAAGATATGGGGAAAGCCGCGAAACTTTTCTATCAGGCAGGGTTATTAGGTGACCCTGTCGCACAAAATATCTTTGCCACTATGTTATTTGACGGCATAGGCATGGAAAAGAAGAATCCCCAGGAAGCATTAAAATGGTTTGAGCAATCTGCAAAACAAGGATACCAACCAGCCGCTCAAAATTTAATACAAATTTATAACGCACAGATAAAAAATAAAAACCCCAAAGCAAATCATGCCCTTGCGGTCCTGTATTTACGAGGCATTGGTGTAAAACAGGATGCTAACAAAGCAATAAAATTACTCGAAAAGGCAGCCTTTGAGGGTGTTAATGAATCCAGGCAAGCATTATTTGAGATCTATTCAAAGGGTTTATTTGGCGTAGCAAAAAATCCGGAAAAAGCAAAAGTCTGGCAACAGCAATAACATAACTAATGAATGACTCAACACAAAAACCTCGTGTAGGTATCTTGCTGACCAACCTCGGTACACCAGATGCCCCAACACCAAAAGCACTCAGAAAATACCTCGCTGAATTTCTCTCGGACACCCGCGTCATAGAAAAACCCCGATGGTTATGGAAAATCATTCTGTACGGTATCATCCTCAACATCCGCCCTCGAAGGGCTGCGAAGGCCTATCAATCCGTCTGGACCGATGAAGGCTCACCCTTAATGAAATTTTCGCAAAAACAAGCTCATGAACTACAAATGGCTTTTGATGAGTATCAAAACGCCACAGTAACCATAAAGCTTGCCATGCGTTACGGTAACCCTTCGATCGCTACTGGCATCAACACCCTGTTGCAACAGGGTGTTGATAAACTTATTGTATTGCCGCTATATCCGCAATATTCAGCCACCACCACAGCCTCAGTCTATGATGCGGTTAGTCTGGCCATGAGTAAAATACGCCATATACCTGAAACGATTTTGCTTGGTGCCTACTCAGAACACCCCGCTTATATCGATGCCCTTGCAGCCAGTATCAATGAACACTGGCAACAAAATGGGCGATCAGAACGACTGATGCTGTCATTTCATGGATTACCAAAAAGCTATGTCACTGCAGGTGACCCCTATCAGGAACAATGTCAGCGTACAGCATCACTACTGGCCAACAAACTCGGACTTGATGATAGATCCTGGGCATGCACCTTTCAATCACGCTTTGGCGTTGAAGAATGGCTTCAGCCCTATGCAGACAAAACTCTTGAGGCATGGGGTGCAGCCGGAATCGAAAGCGTAGATATCATTTGCCCGGGATTTTCTGCCGACTGCCTGGAAACCATAGAGGAAACAGCCATGCAAAACCGCGATATATTCATTGAGGCTGGCGGCAAGACCTTCCGATACATCCCCTGCCTGAATGACAGAAAAGACCACATTGCAATGATGCATGAAATTATTGCTAACTATCTCTAAAACACACTATATTCAGCAAAAAATGATGACATTGGGCGAAATTTGATAAATTATTAAACTATTTCCAATCGTATAACCCTTTGATAAACATATATAAATTTAACCCGCCCGCCCAACAAAATATATTATCCAATAAATACAACAGGTTATCTTCAGCCTAACCAACCCATAATGACTTTTTATTTATCATTATTTTTATCTTTTCTCTCCTTAATTGCTTCAAACTCATGTAGAATATCGGCCTTTTGAAACTGAACGAAATAGAGAGTGGTGGTGATTACAAAATCGCTTCCTCACTTGAGTAGGCTTGGCTTTGGGAAGCCAACGTCGCCTGAACAGCAGTCTATACTCTGTTTTCAACAGAGCATTTTATTCCAGGCACCCGACGCATAAGCACAACTCAGTGACACTCACCGAATTTTTATGCCCAACATTTAGAGTGTAAACATGACAGACCTAACGCATTACAGAAACATTGGTATCTTCGCACACGTTGATGCTGGTAAAACAACCACCACAGAACGAATCCTTAAACTGACTGGTAAAATCCATAAAACCGGTGAAGTACACGATGGTGAAGCAACTACTGACTTCATGGATCAAGAAGCTGAGCGTGGTATCACCATTCAATCAGCAGCTGTTTCTTGTAACTGGGACGATCATCGTTTTAATATCATCGACACACCGGGACACGTTGACTTCACCATTGAAGTATATCGTTCTCTGAAAGTTCTTGATGGTGGTATTGGTGTATTCTGTGGTTCTGGTGGTGTTGAACCTCAATCTGAAACTAACTGGCGTTATGCAAATGAATCGGAAGTTGCTCGCGTTATTTTCGTTAACAAACTCGATCGACTCGGCGCAGATTTCTACCGCGTAGTTGGTCAGGTAGAAAAAGTTCTCGGTGCTAATCCGCTGGTTATGGTTCTACCAATCGGAGAAGAGGATGATTTCACCGGTGTTGTTGATTTGTTAAGCCGCAAGGCCTACATTTGGGATGATTCCGGCCTGCCTGAAAAATACACGGTTGAAGAGCCACCTGCAGACATGGCAGATGCCGTTGAAGAGTGGCGTGAAACACTCATCGAAAAAGCACTGGATGAAGATGACGATCTGATGGAAGCTTATCTGGAAGGTGAAGAGCCTTCTATCGATGACATCAAACGCTGCATCCGTAAAGGTACCATTGCACTTAACTTCTTCCCGACTTATTGTGGTTCAGCATTCAAGAACAAAGGTATTCAGCTGGTGCTGGATGCAGTTGTTGACTTCCTGCCGGACCCAACTGAAGTTAAACCACAGCCTGAAACTGATGAAGAAGGTAACGAAACGGGTGAATTTGCCATTGTGGATTCCACAAAGCCATTTCGAGCCCTGGCATTCAAAATTATGGACGACCGTTTCGGCGCACTGACCTTTATTCGCATCTACTCCGGTGTGTTAAACAAGGGTGATACAGTTCTTAACACCTTCACTGGTAAAACAGAACGTATTGGTCGTATTGTAGAAATGTCGGCTGATGACCGTATTGAACTGAATGGTGCACAAGCAGGTGATATTGTTGCTGTTGTTGGCATGAAGAATGTTCAGACAGGTCATACACTGTGCGACCCAAAAAATCCCGCCACACTTGAACCAATGGTATTCCCTGATCCTGTTATCTCTATCGCAGTAACGCCTAAAGATAAAGGCGCTTCTGAAAAGATGGGGATCGCGATTGGTAAAATGGTACAAGAGGACCCTTCTTTCCACGTTATGACTGATGAAGACAGTGGTGAGACTATCCTTAAAGGTATGGGCGAACTGCACCTGGACATCAAGATCGATATACTAAAACGTACGCATGGCGTAGATCTTGAAGTAGGTAAACCTCAGGTTGCCTATCGCGAAACAATCACCCAGACTGTTGAAGACAGCTACACACATAAGAAACAATCTGGTGGTTCTGGTCAGTTCGGTAAGATCGACTATATCGTTGAGCCAGGCGAACCTGGTAGTGGTTTCGAATTTGAATCAAAAGTAACGGGTGGTAATGTTCCTAGAGAATTCTGGCCTGCAGTTGAAAAAGGTTTCAAGAGCATGCTTGACACCGGTGTTCTTGCTGGTTTCCCATTACTCGATCTGAAAATCACGTTAATGGATGGTGCTTATCATGCGGTTGACTCATCTGCTGTTGCATTTGAAATCGCCGCCAAAGGTGCCTTCCGTCAGTCTATACCAAAAGCAGGTCCTCAGCTGATTGAACCTATCATGGCTGTTGATGTGTTCTCTCCTGAAGATAATGTTGGTGATGTCATCGGTGACCTTAATCGGCGTCGTGGTATGATTAAATCTCAGGAAATCGGAGTAACCGGCGTACGCATCAAAGCCGACGTCCCTCTGAGTGAAATGTTTGGTTACATTGGTGATTTACGTACTATGACATCAGGTCGTGGTCAGTTCTCCATGGAGTTCTCACACTACCTACCTTGTCCGAAAAATGTATCTGAAGATGTTATCAAGGAAGTACAGGAACGTAACGCGAAAAAATAAACGTCACCTCCCTGGATATAAAAGCCGCTATGCCAATTGGCATAGCGGCTTTTTTTTGGCCAAGGATGGCCTTATTACCGTTTATTTATTTTTCGTATGAATGGCACCTTGCTCGTGAGAGCACACGGAAGTGCGAAGCGACGTCTCACAGGATATAAGGTAGTCTATTTTCTATTCTCAAATTAACTTATATATAAATCGAATGATGGCCTTATTTACCGTCTTTAGATTCTTATAAGGATTAGCACATTGGACCGTTTATTGATACTTTTTATGGTATGGCCTGTTAATCACGATACATTATAATCGCAACCATAGGTCACTTCCCACACGTCTAACAGCGTGTCTAATTCGACTTCTTTACAAACTGCGTCAAGATCACAATCTGTTGTCCACTCACACGACCTTCGATATGCTCTGGATTATCTGCGACCAGTGATATACCGCGCACTGCCGTACCACGTTTTGCCGTAAAGTTAGCCCCTTTTACATTAAGATCTTTGATCAGAGTGACAGTATCACCCGCTTCCAGCAACGCACCATTGCTGTCCAGATGTCTCACCGTCGCCTCCTCATCACTCTGACCCTCGCCTGTAGCCTTAGCCCAGGCCAGTGTGTCGTTATCCAGATAAAGCATATCCAGTAAATCCTGAGGCCAGCCCTCGGCGCACAAACGTGTCAGCATTCGCCAGGCCATTACCTGTACCGCAGGAACCTGACTCCACATGCTATCATTCAGACAGCGCCAATGATTTACATCTACCTTAGCCGACGACTTGTCTATTTGCTCATAACAGGTATTACAAACCATCACGCATTGATCAACACTGCCGTCTGAGTCTGGCGGGACTTCATATACACGCAAATTGTCTGTTGCTCCACATAATTCACAGCTGGAATCACAACGTGTATATAATGATTTTTCTATACTCATACTTCACTACTTAAATAATACAGAGCCACACATATTACCATAAATTATCCTGTCATCTTTACAAACTCTGCAAATCGCACATGCTCGATACTAAAAAATCATCATATTTTCAATTAGATAACACCCATTCAAATATAACTATCTATTGATGGAGCGACTATCCATATTCTAAATTCGATTTCTGTGAACCGCATCACCTATATTAATACACTCCGCTGCCGATACTTTATATTAAGTGATATGAAACAACTGATGGATATCATGCATAACGCATCATATAAATGATTATTACCGGTGAATCTGCTTAAACCAGAGGAATATTGATAAATCGACGAACATAACTATGTCAGATAGAATTCAACATCTCAATGTCAGCGACCTGTCAGATTTCAAAAATCGCAATGACAATCAACTAAAACAACAGCTGGTTGCGCTCGCAAACGAATTGCTCACCAAATATATCCACAGCATGCTTGATGAAGCAGATGACACCCTATTCAGTTTTTCCAACAAGGCAGATACCGATCAATCGCAACATATTTATCTGGATGCCATGCGCGAAGTACGCATGAAACGTACAGAGATAAAAAATGGCTTTTTCGATGCCATCAATGAAGCATTCAGAACATTTGATAAAGAAAAATCTTTACCCGACATAATGCTATCAGATACATTATCACACAGTAACAAACTCGAACTTGTTGATGATGAAACCCTGGAGGAAAACATGGCCATTCATAATATGGCCGAAAAACAGGAACGCCAGTATCACCAGGATATATTTGAGGTTAAATCACGAATCAAGTCTTTATATGGCTGCAAAAATTCCGATATTGAAATACACCCTCTAAGCCCAATAACGATTTCAATGGCATTTGCTAATGCATTAACATCTCTTGAAATTGAATTTCATGTCAAACTGATCATATTTAAGTTGTTTGACAAATTTGTTATGGCCAACGTCTGTCATATCTACAAAGAAATCAATGCCCTCTTGATAAAGGCAAAAATATTGCCCAATCTTGGTTACACCTACAAACGGTCACGCTCAAGTTATGGCACCACCCCAAATCTTAACTCACGCCACACTAGCCTGGCAGGGCAAGAAACATTAGACGGGCCTGAATGGGATTCAGTTAACAATGTTAACAATATAGATTTCGGTTTAAGAGGATTTGCTCCAGGGCAACAAAACAATAACCAATCAGGAGCCTCACTACTACCAACAAACTTTGGCTTACGTGGATACGCGCCTAACCCGGAGCAGACCAATGGCGTTATTGGCACCTTGACTGCCATGCAAAACTTTATTAGTCACGAAGGTTATCGCGACGATATAAAACCTATGATCATTGGTAATGACATCATTGATGGCATTCATCGCATGGGCTTTTCAAGCATACATGGAAAACGTGAGCTTGATGATAAAATCATCAACATGGTCTCAATGATCTTTGATTTTATACTTGAAGATTCATCCATACCACAGAAAATTAAAGGTCTGCTCGCCAGATTGCAAATACCCTATCTAAAGCTTGCCCTACTTGATGACTCGTTACTCGACATAAGAACTCATCCAGCTCGAAAATTATTAAATGACCTAACAAAAGCCTCAATCGGCTGGGATGAACAAAACAATAAAACTGATTTATATGAAAAAATAGAATCCATTGTTGATTCCATATTAAATAATTATGAACAAGATGGTCAACTATTTGAAAAATTACACCAGGAATTTATAGACTACTGGAAACAGGATCAACAACTCAATCATATCTATGAAGAACGAACATGGAAAACAACTGCAGGCAAGGAACGTATTGAATATGCTAAAAAAAGAGTTGATGCATGGGTACATATGTGGTGTACGCGAAATGAAACACGCAAACAGGTCGCTACTTTTTTGAATCATTTCTGGAAAAATACCATGCTATATTGCATGCATAAATTCGGTGAAGATAGCAGAGAATGGCGGCATTACGTTAAAATTATCAATGCACTGATCTGGAGTACTACACCTGGAAAAAACAAAGAAGATGTTAAACAACTGATAAACATCACTCCTCTACTAATTCGCGGTTTGAATCAGGGTTTGCTTGCAGTCGGTACTCATCCCGGGTCAATATCAAATATATTCAGAGAATTTTCCAAATGTCACCTGAAAATAATTGAAGAGGCACACTCGCAGGTTACTTCTGAACAGGACTCCAAAGATCAGGAAGCCAGCAACAATAATGCACAAAAAACGATTGAATCACTTTATCAATCGTCAACTGAGGGGAATGCAGATACACCAGACCTTGAAGTAAATGAAACCCTTGAGTCACTTGCTGAAGATGTCACATCTGAAATAATCGAACCACTAAACAATACCGAAGATGAAATTAACCAAGATGAATTCTTTCAGCAAGCCAATGGATTTGAATGTGGCCAGTGGTTTAACTTTAAACTAAATAACGGGAATGTCATCGCCAAACTTGCATGGAAATCTAACATTACCAGCAACCATTTGTTTGTTGGTCGGGATGGGTTGCGTATAACAGAAAAAACCTTATCGGAACTTGCACAAGAACTTCGTTGCGGTAATGCGCACTGTATCATCCAGAAATCTATTTTTGAACGTGCTTTAGATGCGGCAAGTGAAACAGCAATTGAAAATACATAACATTAACAAACAATCATCATTCTCGTATACACAGCCAACCAAATTAATACTCACGTAAAAATAAACAACCCTCAAGATGATGGCATCATCACAGACAAGGCATCTGAAAGATCTTGTTCATAATCCTGCGTCAAGTCACCTATTGCTGACTCATCTAATTCCAGCACCACCCATACCCGTGGGTCTATATCGATATTACTCTCACCAGCCATCTCCACAAATGCACTGCTGTTATGATTATTGGCAACGTGATTTGCTAAATAGATAATGGCAGCCTCTACAATACCTGAAGCAGATTGCATAGGATCATGATGAAATTCAACTGCTGAAACAAGACTTTCGGGCATATTCCATGCCCTTAACAATTCAGCACTTACCATTGCATGATTAAAACCGAAATGATCATTTTCAGCCTGATATAGAATTTCTTCATCACCATTGGCAATCATTAATAATTCACTGGACTGGTCAGGATAATGACTGTACAAGATCAAACTACCGACATCATGCAACAATCCGGCAACATAAAGGCGCTCAGCGCCGACAATCCTGCACCTGCTTGCCAATTTCTTTGATAGAATACCTGTCGCTATACTATGACGCCAAAAAATTTCTGGTGATGTTAGATGACAGGGTATATTGGAAAATACCTTGGCAGCCGTTATAGCCGTAGCCAGACTGTAAAGGTCATTGGTCCCGATAATAGCAACGGCTCTAGAGACTGTATCTACCTGTCGAGATAAATTATAGAAAGCGCTGTTAACTACCTTAAGAATACTGGCAGTCAGACCTGGGTCATGCTGAATCACCTCCGCCATATCTGAGGATGATGCGTTTTCGTCGTGAATCAATTCATTCATCTTTACCCACACATCTGGTGGCGATACCAGTTGGGTAGATTCCTTGATTAAATCAGATAATTTATCAACCATCTATAATTCCTGCTCTCCAACATCGATATCTGCTACTCTCGCATAATGCCTTACTCTATCATGGCTGTCGATAAAATTACGATATAAGCTATTTTGTTATCAATATATGCCGTTACATTTTATTAACAATATTGGCAATTATTCTATCGAGATGATCTGCAAATGCCTTTCGATCTCTTTGACTTAATGCCGGAGGCCCACCGGTATTGACACCGCTAGATCGCAAGGTGTCCATAAAATCCCTCATGCTCAAACGAGCCTTAATATTTTCAGTTGTATACAATTCACCTCGCGGACTAAGTGCCGTAGCCCCCTTCTCAATAGCATCGGATGCTAATGGAATATCACTGGTAATAACAAGATCACCAGCCTCAAGTCTTTTAACTATTTCATCGTCTGCAACATCAAAACCGGCTCCGACCTTCAACATGTTAATATTTTGAGAAGGGGGTATGCGTATAATCTGATTAGCCACCAGTGTCATCTGCAGCCCGGTACGTTTTGCTGCTTTAAATAATATATCCTTGATCACAACAGGACATGCATCTGCATCCACCCAAATTCTCATTTCATGTCACTCAGTTATATAAAATATTCGAATATTTTACCTTACTATTTTGATAGAGACATTTCCTATATACAAGTTTAACTACTTAAGATTGTAAAAATAAAATTCCCTGATGCTCTCAGGGCAAGTTGTACATGGCCTTTCTGCCAGTCATTATTAACTCCGATACGCACAAGTAAATGACTCACATTCGTACAAAAATCAACAGGATATGTCAAATCGTATTTTAAAATAATTTACCTGCTACAATTATACAAACAAAAATATCCAGGATGATAACTTAGTTAAGTATCGTTTTTTAACTCAAAAAAACGTATATTC
>Ga0316206_1001021_pt1 | contig 28857 bp, 24 predicted proteins | sample 6monthpyrite_MG_FD_204942 | JGI IMG/M metagenome (GOLD analysis project Ga0316206, IMG submission 204942) | Microbial mat bacterial communities from mineral coupon in-situ incubated in ocean water Damariscotta River, Maine, United States -... | ecosystem: Environmental > Aquatic > Marine >... | reverse complement strand
CTCAAATACAAATCTCTTTTTGATTATGCCGTTGGCGAATTGAGCTATAGCGAAGATCAGGCCTACCGCCGCCTCAGCGCCATGCACTTAAGTCGCAAAGTTCCCGCCGCCAAAGAAAAAATTGATAGCGGGGAATTGAGTTTGACCAACGCCAACTTGTTGAGCGGATTTTTTAAAGATGTCCCACTCCCTCCAACAGAGGAAAAAATATTAGTCGAAAAAATCAGTAACTCCACGAAAGTTGAATGCCAAAATATTTTAGCGGATTTAAAAAGTGAAAAAGGGATTGCTCCGCAGCCTAAGAAACCCAAAGTCGATAATGAAGGTCGGCAGTCAGTGCGCCTGCACCTTTCCCTGCCCAAGCTCACCATGGAAAAAATCACTGAGCTAAAGGGGCTGTTCGCCCATCAAAAACTTGAGCTTGCGGAAATCGTCGACCTGATGGCGGACGCTCTGTTGGAGAAAAAGAAAGCCGAAATGCTCGGCATAAAGTTACACGGAAGTCGCAAGGGTCAGCGAAAACAATCTCAAGCAAAGAAATCTCTGGCAAAACAATCTCAAGCAAAACAATCTCAAGCCAAAAAAACTCAAGCCAAAAAAACTCAAGCAAAACAATCTCAAGCAAAACAATCTCAAGCAAAACAATCTCAAGCAAAACAAACTCAAGCAAAACAATCTCAAGCCAAAAAAACTCAAGCAAAACAAACTCAAGCAAAACAATCTCAAGCAAAACAATCTCAAGCAAAACAATCTCAAGCAAAACAATCTCAAGCAAAACAATCTCAGGCAAAACAATCTCTGGCAAAGCAATCTCTGGCAAAGCAATCTCAAGCAAAACAAACTCAGGACAAAAAAGATCGAGAGCAAAAGATTCTGCCGCAAAAGCCTGTGACAACCGTCAGAAAATCCAACGAGGGCATTCCTGCTCGCGAACTTTTCAACGAACAGACTACCAAGTCTAGCAACCCAAACAACCCGCAGGCGCAACCGCCCTTAACTGGCGACCCACAAAAAAATCCCTCTAAGAGTCGCCGCACACTTCCTATTGAGGTTAGGCGAGGGGCGTTAGCACGGGCGGATTTTAAGTGTGAAAATTGCTCCTCGACTTTTGCCTTGCAGTTTGAGCATCGAGTTCCAGTCGCGCTCGGTGGGCGCGGTACTGCTGAGAACGTTTTGCTGCTCTGCCGAAATTGCAATTTTCGCCAAGGTGTGAAGATTTTTGGCGTGGCGGGGATGGGGGCGCGCTAGCGCTGAAGATGATGCGCTGGCGCTCTATTGCTACGCTAGCGCTCTAGTGCTGCGCTGGTGCTTTTTGCTGCGCGGGTGCTTTTTGCTGCGCTGGTGCTCTTTTGCTGCGCTGGTGCTCTATTGCTGCGCTAGCGCTCTAGTGCTGCGCTGGCGCTTTTTGCTGCGCTGGCGCTTTTTGCTGCGCTGGTGTTCTTTGCTGCGCTGGCGCTCTATGCTGCGCTGGCGCTCTATTGCTGCCCTGGCGCTCTATTGCTGCGCTGGCGCTCTATTGCTGCCCTGGCGCTCTGTTGCTGCCCTGGCGCTCTATTGCTGCGCTGGCGCTTTTTGCTGCGTGGGTGCTTTTTGCTGCGCTGGTGTTCTTTGCTGCGCTGCCGCTCTATGCTGCGCTGGCGCTTTTTGCTGCGCTGGCGCTTTTTGCTGCGCTGGCGCTCTTTGCTGCGCTGGCGCTTTTTGCTGCGCTGGCGCTTTTTGCTGCGCTGGCGCTCTCTGCTGCGCTGGCGCTCTTTGCTGCGCTGGCGCTTTATTGCTGCGCTGGCGCTTTTTGCTGCGTGGGTGCTTTTTGCTGCGCTGGCGTTCTTTGCTGTGCGGGTGCTTTTTGCTGCGCTAGCGCTCTTTGCTGCGCTGGCGCTTTTTGCTGCGCTGGCGCTCTATTGCTGCGCTGGCGCTCTATTGCTGCGCTGGCGCTCTATTGCCGCGCTGGTGCTCTATGCTGCGCTAGCGCTCTATGCTGCGCTGGCGCTCTGTTGCTGCGCTGCCGCTCTATTGCTGCGCTGGCGCTCTTTGCTGCCCTGGCGCTCTATTGCCGCGCTGGCGCTTTTTGCTGCCCTGGCGCTCTATTGCTGCGCTGGCGCTCTATTGCTGCGCTGGCGCTCTTTGCTGCGCTGGCGCTTTTTGCTGCGCTGGCGCTCTGCACTCGGATGGCGCAGAGAATGCCCGACTAGTGGTGTCTTGAAACGGTGCCAGCAAAAGGAAATTCTCATTGATATAAAAAAAAGGAAACTCATAATGAAACGCCATTCTTTGATATCTATTGCTGTCATTTTTGCCATGATTTTATCCTTTGACTCATCTGCAGGGATCTTCAGTAAAGCAAAAGAGAAGCTAAAAAAAGTTGCAAAAGTTGCAGTCAAAGTTGCAGTACCAACTTTAGTCATCCCAGTCGCCGCCCCCATCGCTTTACCAACCGCAAGGGAGAGGATTCCGGTCCTACCACCGGTCTGGAAAAAGCTGAAATAAAATGGCAAGAGGCGCTTTCTTGGCTTAGAAAAACTGAGCTGCAAGACTTTTTAAAGACCATGGAATCAAATTTCGATGCGCATTATAGAGATTCTTTGCAAGAAAAAAAGAGTCGAGAAGTTTTTAGAGAGTTAGCGGCCAATAATTTAATGAAAGAAGTGAATAAACTTGGTCTTGAATATGTTGATGACTATTTTTTAATAGAAGGTGATTTTCCTGAATGGTTATCTCTAAGGGGAGAACTAAAAGTTGAGTAGTAGATTAAAACTCCTCATCCCATTCCTTCTCTTCACTCTAAACTCCAATATAACATTTGCGACAGTTTCATATGAGGGGAAGGAACTAGGCCTTGGAAAATTTGATAACTTCGACGGGGCAGGCCTCGGCCGCTTCGATTATTTTTAGGCCATCGTTAAGGGGGGCATCGGCCTTGATGATACAAGTATCCGCTTGGACTTCAAAGACTTCTGGATAAATGGCCTCACAGGCATCGCAGACAATACAACCATCTTCAATCCACACCTTGCTAACAGTGAAGTTTTCTTCTTGAGTGACCGGCCCAGCGCCAGTATCTCCGGAAAATTCGTTGGTAAACTCGGGGTTGGTAGCAATTTTTAAAGTCTTATTTTCTGTGGCGGGTAATGAGTCCGCAATAAAACTCCTTTTGACAGTGTGAAAAACAGCTTTGGGTTTTTTGGGAGTTCTTTTTTCATTAAAGTTTTCCGCCGTCATTTTCGATAATTTGAGTTTCTCTGCAAACTTTGCCCCCGACATATCAAATTGATAAGAAATTCCATCTTTTGAGGACAATAATTCTATCTGAATAGTTGATTGATTAAGTTCCTTGGTCTTTAAAATCTTTTCAAACCCTGGGCCAAATTCAATATCCCTTGCAAAGGCTTCACTAGCAACGGGATAGACTTGAGAAACTTCAATTTGCGATGGACTACCAAAGGGATTAAAAAGCCTTAATTTAATGAGGTCAAACTTTGCCGGCTCCCCCGCTTGATCCCATTTGAAAGAGAAGGCCAAACCGTTTGGCAAACTGCTTTTTAAAATATTCAATCGAGGTCTGCCAAATAAAAAGATCATCCCACCCGTTGTTAAGCTGAGTGCTCCAAGCCCTATAATAAATCCAATTGTAAGAATGATCGCCACAAGCATGGCCAATAAACTAGTATTCACTACGTATCTCCAAACGAAAAAAATGATACATTATAGTCTATAATATAAACAGAAGACGACATTTAGGCCAAGGTATTTCCCACTATTAAGAATTTTTTTAAGAGTCTAAAAGGGACGGTAAATTAAAAACGGCCTTCACAGTTTCAGCGCAAGATTGGCCCAATCCTAGTAGTTGTGAATTTTCACCGTAGACCCAATAATTTTGCTCAAATTCTAGCTGGTGTGGAGTTTGCTTAACAATAACGTTATTAGCATGCAGGCTAAAGGGAATACCATTTTTATATTTTTGCTCCGTTTCGCCAAAGATAGTAAGCCGTGGAAAAGGCAAAAATTGATCCATTTCAAGGCCGGTGGACTTAAGTTTTTCCACTTGGTTTTCCACAGAAAGTTGCCAAAATCCTTCCTTAAGACTATGGGTCATAGGTATATGACCAATCGCCGTTCTTTGCAGTTTCTGTAAATGACCTATAGTTCCCAATTGTTTAGCAAGATCTTCAAATAAAGTGCGAATATAAGTGCCCGTGCTGACAGTTGCGGAAAACGTTACGTATGGTGGTGCATAATCGAGAACCTGAATCTCTTGAATTTTGCGTAAGACCGGCGGCTTTTCAATGGCCACACCTTGCCTGGCCCATTTATAAAGTGGTTTTCCGCAATGTTTGGCCGCTGAAAAATGGGGTGGCCTTTGCCAATACTCTTGTTTAACAAAATATTCTCGTAAAAAGATTGTAAGTTTTTCCTTATCCCATGAGTCAATTAAAGAGGAGTCCAGCTCAATTTCTTGCAGCACCTTACCTTCTCCATCACCGGTGTCGGTAGACTGACCGAGGATACCTTTTGCGATATAGGTTTTAGGCATTAGTTTATGAACATAATCTGTAAGCCTGGTAGCATGACCATAGGCTACCAATATAACCCCCGTTGCAAAGGGGTCCAAGGTTCCAAAATGACCAATCTTGAAACCTTTACCAGGGATGATCCTTTTTAATTTCCTTATAATATCGAAGGATGTGGGCCCCTCTTCCTTATAAATATTAAAAATAAGTGACGTTGGTAATTTTGGACTATTCTTCATCGCTTGAACTAACACCAAATTTCCCTTTATTCTTTTCAGAATTTAGGATTTTTTCAATAACCTGTTCCGACTCATATTGTGAATCGTAAAGAAAAGTAAGGCCAGGCATATGACGCAATTGAATTTTTCCGGCCAATAAAGAGCGAATTTTTCCGGCCATATTGCCAATAGCGGCTTTGGCATCTCCACGTTTGCTGGCATCAAAAGTGTCCCAATAAACAACAGCATTTGAATTGTCGTGATTAAGTTCAACCTTGGTAACGGAAACAAATTGCAAGCGTTTATCCGATAAATTTCTCAAAATAATATTAATCTCCTTGAGCAGCCGGCCCTGGAGTTTGTCTTTTTTGAAAGTTACGGCCATGATAAACCTTGAGAATTAGGCACTTGGCTGATCTTCTAAATTTGCAGCGGCATCGGCGGCTTCTTGTGCAGCATTCGCAACCTTTTCCGCTTCCTCACGGCGCTCTTCTTCAGCAACATCCTCTAATGTTCTTTTCTTTTCCTCGAGGATATAGGCTTCAAACAAGTCGCCTACTTTTATGTCGATAAAATCCTGTAAGGCCATCCCACATTCAAGTCCATTTTTCACTTCCTTAACATCGTCTTTGAAACGTCTCAAGGAAGAGAGCTTCCCATCATGCATAATTTTTCCATTACGCAGTAAGCGAATATTACAGCCCACTTGAATTTTACCATCAATGACCATCGTCCCAGCAATAGTGCCCAATTTAGGCACATTAAAAATTTCTCTCACCTCGGCACGACCAATAAATTTCTCATTAAATTCAGGAACTAATAATCCCTCTATTGCCGCCTTTATATCGTCAATAAGTTCATAAATAATAGAATATGTTTTTACATCCACCCCATATTTTTCGGCCAATTTTCTAGCAGATGTTACAGGTCGCATATTAAAACCTAGAATATAACCCTGTGAAGACGCCGCTAAGGTGACATCGTTATCACTGATGGCCCCGACTCCCCCTGCGATAACATTAACTTTTACTTCTTTATTCCCCAAAGCTTCAACAGATTGTTTAATCGCTTCAAATGATCCCTGCACATCTGAACGCACAATAAGGTTAAGAGTTTTAGCTTCCTCAGTTGCCTCTGATCCAAAAAAATCTTCCAATGAAACGACAGCTTTCTTATTGGCGCCGGATTCTAGTTCTCGCCGCTCATTCACTCTATTGGCGGCAACCTTTTTCGCTTCTCTTTCATTTTTAACCACAGAAAGCTCATCTCCAGGTGAGGGAGCTTGATCAAGTCCTAGAATTTGCACGGGAATACTTGGCCCAGCATTGGTTAGTAATTCACCCAAATGATTGGTTAAACTCCTAGCGCGACCAAAGCTTTCACCCACGACTATGGTATCCCCCTTCTTCAGGGTCCCCTTTTCTATAAGAATAGTCGCCACTGGACCGCGGCCAATTTCAATTTTTGACTCAATAACCACGCCAGAAGCGTATCCTTTTGGGTCTGCTCGCAATTCTAACATCTCAGCTTGCAAAGCAACATTTTCTAAAAGTTCGTCAATCCCCTCACCCTTCAATGCAGAAATAGGACAATACATTGTCTCGCCACCCCATTCTTCTGGATTCAAATTAAACTCGGCCAATTCTGATTTAACCTTTTCAGGGTTAACGCCCTCTTTATCCATTTTATTAATGGCAACAATAATCGGCACGCCGGCATTTTGACAGAATTTTATAGACTCTTTGGTTTGCGGCATAGCGCCATCGTCGGCGGCCACCACCAAAATAACAATATCGGTGATACTTGCCCCTCTCTGTCTCATATCAGCAAAAGCAGCATGACCAGGAGTATCTAGAAACGTCAGGTTTTTTTTCTTTGTCTTAACGGAATAAGCGCCAATATGTTGAGTGATGCCTCCTGCTTCGCCATCGGCAACTTTAGCATTCCTAATATAATCTAATAAAGTTGTTTTGCCATGATCCACATGACCCATAATAGTAATAATGGGATCGCGGAGGGGAAAACCTGAAGTGTCAATTTTTTCAGTTTTACCGAGCACTTCATCTTCGTTAAAGGCTTTATTGTCTACACGATAGCCATAAATAGCACCAATTTCTTGTGCCAATGTAAGGCCAATATAGTCGTCACTTTTAATTAAAAGATTGACGTCTAAAACTTGGTTGGCCAGATCCTGAAATTTTACACTTAATTTTTTTGCAAGCTCTTCTGCGGAACAGCCTTTATGAACGTGAATAATTCTTTTCTTATCCTTAACTTCAGTGAGTTCAGTTTGTGAGCCCATTCCAGAGAACATTTTTTTCTTTTTTATTGGTGAATAAAGTGGTCGTCCCAGACCGCTCAAAGCACTAGAATAAGTTTTTAATTCTGCATCGGCACGACTTTGTTGTAATTGAAGAGATTTATTAACATTTCTCGTTTTTCCAGACATCATGGAAGCTAAGCCACCAAGACGTTTTTTACTCTCTAATTTACTCTTATCATCGTCCTCAGCTGTGGCCCCCGCAGTGGTGCCTGTTTCACCGGTAGTGCTTTTCGCTGCGGGCTTTTCAACTGGCGGTGGAGTATAAACAGGGGTGAATCGGTGAACTTTTTCTTTAAAGATTTCATCTGCCTTTTCCACCGGTGCAGACTCTTTAATAACTTCGGGTTCAACTGCAATAATTGGTTTAACTGGTTGAGAAACTATTCTTAAGCCACTCGTTTCACTAACCCTTGTCTCCATCATAACTTCTTCACTTAGAGTCTCCGTAGACGACCCATCTACAGTACTCTCAGGTTCTTTGACTTCTTCATTTATCGATACTTTTGGCTCGCCAACTTTTCTGCGAATAACTGAACGTTTGGGCGTGCTGGCCTTGTTATCGGCATCTTCACTAGGGTCCTCGACAACAGTTTTTGCAACGACTTTCTTTTTAGAAGTTTTCGAGATTTTTGTCTCAACTTTTTTCGCCACTTTCTTTTTGACGACCTTCTTCTTAGCCTTTTTCTTGCTTAATTTTGCCTCTTCAGCAGTTTTTTCAGCCAAGCTTTGAGCATAAAATTTTGCCAAGTCTGCATCGGACAGACTCGCCATATGGTTTCTCACCGAAAAGCCCATAGATTTTAATTTTTCAACCAAATCTAATGGTTTTTGATCTAATTCTTTGGCCAATTCAAAGATTTTTTTAGCCATTTTTTTCTCCAAAACATGCGGATAAAATTGTTATTTTAGCTTAAATGCTGCTAGTTCTTCTCTTAATCTTTTTTCTGCTTCAGAAAACTTATTAGGATCTTCCCCATCTTCCGTGGCGTCACCATCTCTTTCAATCATCCCTTTGTAAGCAGGAATAGCTGAAGCTGAAACAAAATCTTCTTCCTCGTCCACCATAAGCGCAATATTGCCATCTACTATGGCCTTATGGGTTTCGTCCAAAATAGCTTGTGCATCTATCTCTTCTATCTCTAATATATCTATTATATCTGTCACTGCAAGCGCACTCAAGTCGCCTACATTCATCACTCCAGATTGTACCAGCACCTGTGCCCTAGCATCTGTAACCGAATTGAGTTGTAATAAATTTTGCACTGCCTTCTTGATTTTATCTTGTAGCTTCGTCTTAGAAATAATATTTATTTTATAGCCACTTAACATGGCCGCCAATCTAACATTTTGTCCTCTCCTGCCTATTGCAAGAGAGAGCTGATCCTCTTCTACCACAACATCCAGAGTATGCTCTTCACTATTTATCATAATATTTGTAATTTCTGCCGGGGCCAGCGCCGAACGCGCAAAAACATCCAATTCATCTGACCATTTAACGATATCAATTTTCTCACCCTGCAATTCATTGACGACGTTTTGTACCCGACTACCTTTCATACCCACACAAGCACCAACGGGATCGATATCTTTGTCCACCGAAATAACCGCAATTTTGGCCCTTTGCCCTGGCTCTCTCGCTGCAGATTTAATTTCAATGGTTTCATCTTGGATTTCTGGTACCTCAATTTCAAATAATTTAACCAAAAACATAGGTGAATTTCTAGAGAGCCTAATTTCAGGACCTCTATTCGTCATCACAACTTCCGTTAAATACGCTTGTATCCTATCCCCAGGCTTAAAATTCTCCCCTGGAATAATCTCTCTTCTCGGTAATATAGCGTCGGCTTTTCCTAAATCAACGATAATATTGCCGCGCTCGTATCTTCTTGCAATCCCCGTAATTAATTCACCCTCTCTATGTTTGAACTCAGCGAATAATATTTCTCTTTCTGCATCTCTCACTTTTTGAAAAATAATTTGTCTGGCAGTTTGCACATCAACTCTAGTAAAATTTGGATTTTCGATACGAATCCCCAATTGATCACCTATTTCAACGTCTTCATCCAACTCTTTAGCAGCGTCTAGTTTAATTTCTAAAATACCGTCTCTAACTTCGTCGACAACATTTTTATATTGATAAATTTCAATATCATCGTCGTCTTCGTTATAACGAGTTTCGTATTCGCCTTGAATGCCAAATTTCTTCCTCGCTGTAACTAAAAAAGCTTGCTCAATTGCCTTTACGACGATGGACTTTTCTATGCCACGATCCTTACCCAATGCTTCGATGACTCTGCCTAACTCTGAAAAATTCATAGTCTTTTCCTCACTCGCTCTCTGTAATATCAGATTCTAAATTGGCCTTTTTAATATTTTCAAAGGCAATAAAACAGCTAAATTTTGCAATATTTAAGGCTATTCCATGCTCTTTTGTTTCTTCTAATATCCCCATAATTTTTTTATTATTTAAAAGGCTTTTAGGAATTCCAACAACCTGCTCATGGGAAAGTTTTTTTGCTAGGTTTAAGGTAATAGTCTCCCCTTCAACGCTCCTAAAATGTTCTATAGTATTAAGCTGTCTAAAAAGACCCGGAGATGAAACTTCTAATAAAATAGTCTCTGGCAACCAGTCTTCTGTCTCAAAATAAGGAGTTAAAGCCTTGTCTACTCTAACACATTCTTCTAAACACGCGGTATTAGTTTCACGATTGATAATAGTAACTCTTAAAGATCGACTGCCTGGAATATAATCCAAGTCGTAAACTTCTAAATTTTCATTTTTTGCAATTTTTGAACAAAGATCAAAAAATTTCTTCTCGATACCTGTTCTTGCAGTTTTTAATACCATTATATCCAATACACAAAAAAAAGGGCGGATTGAAAACTAACCGCCCTAATAAAAAATAATTATAGTGACATGGAATCAATAACAAAATTTATCTTATAAATCAATTTATTCTTATATAAAAATAAAGACTTAAGGCAGGGCATCTGTAAGGAACCTATTTAATTGAGAATTAAATGATATGTGAGCGCACAACGCCCTGCACCATAAAAATGGGAAACTTCATTTAAAGAGACAAAACCCAATTTTTGGTAAAATGAATTGGCCGCATGATTAGATTTTTCCACTTCGAGATAAATTCTTTTAGCGCCTTGCAATTCACTTACTTTCTGGACTTTTTGCCATAAATCAATCCCAATATGCTTCTTTCTATATTCTGGATGAACAAATATTTTTAATAAATGCCCCAGTTCTTCCCAAGGGTTATAAAGCAATAAGGCAAAGGCCATGATATTCCCACGACGTTGGAGGCTACCCAAGATATAATTTTGATCCGTAGTCAGCAATTCTTCCCATTGAGCTACTGACCACGGGTTAATAAATAATTGAATATCTAGCTGCGCAATCTCCCATAGGCTTTCAGATGCCGCTAGCCATTGCGATCTTTTCTCACCCCACGACTGCAGGTAGCTGAAGCGATTAATAGAACGCATGATGCTTAATTTTTCGGTGCAAAAGGATAGTTAGATTTTTTAAATCGATCTTCGTGACTTTTTTCTTGGTATATTTTTTATTTAAATATTCATCAATTCCTGCGAAGGATTGCAAAAATTCTGGCTTCACGTTTTTAATGGGGCAGCGGGTATCACTTTTTTTAAAAGTTAAAACAGCACGGGTTTGCCGCCAACTATAAATTTCTAATTTTAAAAGATCAATGATGCTTTCTATCACCTGCAATTGCTGAGCGTCGAATTTATCCCTTGGTAAGGGGCCAAAGTCTGTCAAAATATTTTTTTGACCCTTAAAAAAGAGAGAGGATATTTTGTTTTCTGGCTTCAGACATTGATAATATTGAAAGGCCCTGAGGAATTCTTGCACGTCTGAAAAAAAATAAACCTTATTTTCTATTCTAAAAATGGCCTTATCTCGCAATAAAATATTCGCATCATTTTGTGAGTACGCCAAAGAAAAAAAGGGTAAATGACTGGCGAGAATCAGCAATGTCAATAACTTGATTACTTTCATCATCAACTAAACGGGTGAGCTAAGCTCAATATTAGCAATCGTTGGTTCTTGCGCTAGCTTATTTTCCATATGAAACCTAATTTTAACATCGGGATTAAAAGTATAGCCATCTTTGCCTCGCACAATATACTTTCTTTTTTCACCTTTAGCATTTTTAGGTTCGATTAGTTTTCTCAATCGGCTAACACTTGTGTAAATAAGCTTATCGTGGATCAGTGGATTATATTCATCTTTCCAGATGGCCTTGGCCAAATCCTCTTTGTCATAATAGGCACCGGAGTTTTTTGCCAGAAGAAAGAGAATTTCTAATAAAACAAAGCGATGCTTAAAATCTATTGAGCCTAAAGTTCTTTCGAAAACTTTGCGATTTTTTTTATCTAAATGAATATCCACACTGGAATCATTAACGTCTTGAATCTCACGCTCTAAAAGATTTTTTAGACGTCTAAAATTATTTTGCCCCACCATTTCTTTCGCCATTTCAAAGAAAGTCAAAGCTTGATCAAAATTACCTCGTCTTTTACTGACAATACCTCTGCCGAGCAAAACATAACCTAGCAAATTCCAGGATTTCTTATCCTGTAAAAATTTATTGGCACGGGTAAAAAATTCTACAGATTTATCAAAATATCCCAATTCAGAGTAAATTTTTCCCGTCAGCAAATGCATCGAACCTTTAAGATAGGATTTATTGATAATCTCCAACAATTCAGAAAGTTGATTGACGTAGTCCAATGCACCATCAAAGTCTTTCGTGCTATACGCATTTGTCGCCAAAGAAAGCAGACATTTCGCCAAGAGATCCGGTTCATTTTCTTCTTTGGATTTTAAATAGGCAAAAAGATAGTTTTCTTTCGCCTCTTTGAATTCTCCACGATAAGTTTTAATCACCCCTAGATTATAAAAATATTCGGCGTTTAAACTGCCCAGCATGCTGCCGAGTTGCTGGATAAAAGCTTCTGTTTGTTGAATATGCTCTTGGGCACTCTTATCATCCAATTTCTCTGAAGAAATACGAATTAAAAATCCTAAAATTTTAAAGAGTGAAAAAATATCAGCTGGACATTCAGCACATTTCAAGGCGACTTTAAAGTAATGCTCTGCCTCGTCGAGATCTGCTTTGTCATAGTGAATTTTCGCCAAACGATAACTCGCCTTGCCATAAGTATGTTTGGTAATTAATGAACCTTCTACCAAATTTTCTAGATCAAGGTTTAAAAGAGCGACCGAAGCATCAGTGCTAAGTTTTTCATTTTGCTTTTCGGGAGTTAAATCCATAAATCGTTCCCACCCACTATTTCGTTATTTCCCAGTATAAAAGATGCTAGCTTCATCGAATATCCTCTCTACTTGAGTATCACCTTCACTATTGGACGTCAAAATTTGTAAATAATATTCTCCCGATGGTCACCAAGTGATTGTTTTATAAACTGCTAATTGGTAATGTATTGTCTTTTTTAAAATTTATATTAGAAGGATTTTTAATATGGCAAAATACGAAATTGATACCATCCGTCATTCGACTGCCCATTTGATGGCACAAGCTATTTCTCAACTCTACCCTAACGCGAACGTCCAATTTGGTGTCGGGCCGGTCATTGAAAATGGTTTTTATTACGATATTGAAATGGAAGAACGGCTCTCCGATGAAGATTTAGGTGCTATTGAAACTAAAATGCAAGAGATCATTAAGAAAAATCTCACCATCGAAAAAAGTATCTTCAAAAACAGAGCAGAGGCCATCACCTTTTTCTCTGAGCAGGGCCAATGGCTCAAAGTTGATCTCATTCAAGGCTTTCCAGCTGATGAGGAAATTTCCTGCTATGGGCAAGGAGAATTTATTGATTTATGCCGCGGGCCTCATGTTGCCAATACCGGCGAGTTGCCATCCTTTTTTAAACTTCTCCATACGGCGGGGGCCTATTGGAAAGGTGATTCGCAAAATAAGATGCTCCAACGCATCTATGCCGCCTGTTTTAATGATAAAAAGCAACTAAAGCAGCACCTCTTCTTCCTAGCAGAAGCAAAAAAAAGAGATCACAGACTACTGGGTAAAGAACTAGAACTTTTTCACTTCGAAACCGTCGCTCCCGGTTCACCGTTTTTTATGCCCAAGGGTGCCTTTGTCTACAATGAACTGATTGAATTCATGCGCAGAATTTATCGTCAGTTTGGATACGCAGAAGTGATTACCCCACAGATCTTAGACAGTGACCTATGGCATACTAGTGGTCATTTTGAACACTACAAAGAAAATATGTATTTCACCAAAAATGAAAAACAAGATTTTGCCGTGAAACCTATGAACTGCCCTTGTCATATGTTGATGTTCAAACATTATAAATATAGTTATCGAGATCTACCTATGAGGATTGCCGATTTTGGTAGACTTCATCGTTATGAAAAATCTGGCACCCTCGCAGGCCTCACCAGGGTCAGAACATTTTGCCAAGATGATGCCCATATATTTCTGCCACTCAAAGATATTCAAGATGAAATTTTAAAGCTCATGGATATGTTTTTTATTTGTTATAACCATTTTGGATTTGACGAGGTAAAAATTAATCTCTCTACTCGACCAGAAAAAAAAGCGGGTAGTGATGAAATTTGGGACGGCGCCGAAGCCGCCCTTGAGAAAGCTCTGCTCAAAAGTGGTCGGCCTTTTACTATTAAGGCCGGAGACGGTGCTTTTTATGGGCCAAAAATTGACATCGAAATCGGCGACGCTCTGAAAAGATTCCACCAATTGGGAACGATCCAATTAGACTTTTTACTACCTGAAAGGTTTGCTTTAAAATTTACCAATCATAACGGTGAAGATGAAAGGCCGGTGGTCATTCACCGGGCCTTGCTCGGTAGTCTAGAAAGATTTTTCGGCGTCTACTTAGAACATATTGCTGGTGCCTACCCCTTTTGGCTCGCCCCGGAACAAGCTGTTATAGTCCCCATTAGAAATGCATCCCATCTAGAGTTTTGCGGTCAATTACATAAAAAACTCACACGTCTTGGATTGCGTGTCAGAATTGATGACCGCAACGAATCCATGGGCTTTAAAACCAGGCAAATACAAAAAGCTAAAATTCCCTTTATGCTGGTGGTGGGAGATAGAGAAGTGGAAAGTCAATCTGTCAATGCACGTAAATATGGCGCCAAGGCCGGGCAGGGAATCCCCATTGCAGAACTCGTGCAATTATTCAATGAACTCAATAAAGACAAAGTTCCCGTAGAACTGAGGACGCAGGATGCAGAGCAGGGGGTGTAATAAACAATGAAAAAAAATAAAAATATTCTGCTTATTTGTGGTGGTGGCGGTACAGAGCACGAAATTTCTCTACTCTCCGCTGAGTTTCTCTATGAAAATTTACTTAAACTTAAATTTAATATTCATTTCGTGGAAATTTGTAAAGATGGTATCAGAAGAACAAAACAAGGGGTGCCCTGCGAGCTGAGAAAAAACGGAGAGCTTTTTAGTGCCAATAAATCCACGAAAATAGACTTTATCATTCCTTGTATCCATGGGCCACCGGGTGAAACAGGTCAAATACAAGCGGTTTTTGAATTGATGAACGTGCCTTATTTAGGGGCGGGCCCAGAGGCGAGCATCTTATCTTTTAATAAAGTCAGCACTAAATTGTGGATGGATGCCTTAAAGATTCCCAACACCCCTTATTTTTTTGTCAGTAAAAATCAAAAATTAGCTGATATTGAGACCCTCGTGGAGAAGGCCTTAAATGAATGGGGTGAAGTCTTTATTAAGGCCAGCTCTCAAGGCTCCTCAGTTGGCTGCTATAAATTGACGGATAAGTCGAAAATTAGAGAGACTCTTACCGATGGCCTTAAATACTCGCCCTATTTACTTATTGAAAAGGCGATCAAAGGAAGAGAGTTAGAGATTGCTGTCTTTTCCTATGATGAGCAATTAATTGCCACTGATCCTGGGGAAATTAACTGTCCAGACGGCTTTTATACTTACCAGGAAAAATATAATCCGCAGAGCAAAACCACCACCCATGTGCAAGCGAAAGATATTCCCCTCGCAGATGCCCAGGCGATGAAAACTCAAGCGCTGCATTTATTTCAGGCCTTAAATATTTCTCATTTGGCACGAGTTGATTTTTTCTATCTAGGGCCAGGTGAATTTTATATTAACGAAATTAATACCTTTCCCGGCATGACAAAAATCTCCATGTTCCCTAAAATGCTGGCGGCTGCCGGTTATAAGTTTGATGAATTCCTAGAAAAAATTATTTCTCATAGTATGAGTATCCAAGAGGACTTTTAAATGAAACTTAACCTCATCAATCAAGAAGTTGAAAATTGGAGTAAAGACCAACTCAGCGCTTTTTATAAAGACCAAAAAATTCCGGCGGAAAAAAAACCTTTTCTAAGCGATTTAAAAAACTCTCTTGGCGCTTATATGGCAGTTGAGTCCAGTGATCAATCAACTTTTTATTTCCAAGATGCCGCCTCACAAATTGCCACCCTTGGGTTGGGGTTAAACCCAACCGCCTTGTTCGGAACGGCGCAATATTTAGAGGCCTGGACAAATAATGTCAAGTCGCCACTAACCGGGACTATCAGACAAACCTATGAAGATTTTTTTCAAAGAAAACTGGGGTGGCACGGGCTCAGTAGCCGATTTTGTCATTCGGGAGCAGAGGCCAACGAAATTGCCTTGGGTCTCTGTTATGCAAAAAGAAACTACCCTGACGCCAATAAAGTTTTGGCCTTTGAAGGTTCTTTTCACGGGCGCATGCAGGTGAGCCTCTCTGCCACTTGGAACCCCAGCAAGCGGGGGCCCTTTGAATGGGCCGGGTATTTAGCAGAATACTGCTGTTTTCCCACCGATCCCACGGCACAGATAAACGCCCCGGTACCCTCAGGTTGGCACGAATTTTGGGACCAATCCTCGGCGGTAAAATTTAATATTGGGCCCACTTGGCAAAATGACCCCCTTATGGCGCAAGAAATACTTTCCCTGGTAGCAGTGCGGGAAAAGCTCTTAACCAAGAAAATTTTTGCCATCATCATAGAACCGATGCAATGTGAAGGAGGAGACCGTTACGCTACCGCACGCTTTTATAATGCTCTCACACTCATGGCCAAAAGTTTTAATACCCCGATAATTTTTGATGAAGTGCAAACAGGTTTTCATTTAGGCCGAGAATTTTTTTGGCATAAAGAGTTTAATTTAACAGACGTAGCAGGGGCCCCTCTTCTCCCGGACTATTTAATCTGCGCAAAAAAATCCCAAATAGGCATCGTCCTGGCACCCAATAACAGTCTCGCCAACGGTTCTGATCGGCAAGAAAAGCATGCAGAAGAGTATAATGTCTCCTCCATGATCAGAGGATATATCCACGCTCTCACTCTCGATCAAAATCATCAAACGATCTTAAACCTAGAAAAGCAAATTCAACATTTTCTCGCGCAGCTGGTGAATACCTTTTCAGATTATATGGAAAATCCTCGCACCCATGGGTTATCTTTTGCCTTTGATTTAAAAAATAAACTCTTCATTGAGAAATTTATTGCCGCCAGATTCCCTCACGGGCTGCTTTACTATCCGGCCGGAGAGAATACTTTAAGGTTTAGATGCAATTTGAGTTTCAAGAAAACAGACCTTAACTTTTTATTTTCCCAGCTCACGCTGATCAGTGAAAACATTTTTTTGGGTAAAGAGATGCAAATTCCCAAGCATATTGAAATTCCTGACAGAGGTGTACAAAACCTCTATGATTGGCACGAATTCTTCCTGTCCAATAAAGACGCATTATTGCACGGCGAGCAGTTAAACCCATCGCATATTTTAAAAAGAATCAATCAATTGCTAAACCTTGTAAAAGACCATTCGTTGATCCTTATAGATGCCACTAATTTTCAATTATATAGTAAAAAGATCCACGCCTTGCAAGTAGAGATTTACGAACCAGTAAGACAAACTTCTATCGCTAAGTTTCAAGAGATTGCCCATGATCCTCAGGGTATCGCCCTCGCCATTGTAGACAGTCAAAAAAATATCTTGGGGATATCGTTTTCATCGCCGCTAAAAAACCATCCCTTAGAAAGAGGTGTGCGCAAAGATAATGATTTTCACAATGAGCAAGCACTCTATATGTTGGATGTCACGCTGGCAAAAAAAATGCGCGGGGCAGGCCTCGGCAAAGGTTTAAAATATGCCACCTATGCTTTCGCACAAGCGCATAATGTCGAGAAAATAAATGGTCGCAACAGAGATATTTTAGCAAAAGATATGTTGAATATTAATCTTTCACTGGGTGGCCATGAGAAATTCTATATGCCAGAAGACTACCCGGATTTTGCCGAACATCGAGATGTCTTTTATTATACAACCAACACAAAATGGCATGCCCCCGACCTCTATCTCGATGACGGTGTGCAATCTCCCGCAGGGACCATGGCCCCACCATTGGACTTTTGCAAAGACAATTTGGCCGTCATGATCAATAAAGTTTGTCTTTCAAATTTTGTTTCCAGGAGCTATCTTGAAAATTTTAATTATTGTTTAGAGTTGTTACCTAAAGGATTACAACATGGATATGCCACTAGTGGTCAGTCAGAATGTGTCGATAAGCTTGTCAAAACCCTTTGGTATACAACAAAAAAATCTCATAAACTGCTCACTTTTGAGGGGCATTTTTTCGGTGCCGGCAGTTTTCTCGCCCGTTCATTGTCGCAAGAGGACCCCTATTTTCCAGTTGTGAAACTGCCCGCCCCCAACGCTGAGAATTGGCAAGAAATTTTAAGGAAATTAGAGGATGAATTCGCCATAGAGGCCCCGCTAGGTGTTTGGATTGAGCCCATCATGCAAAAAACCTATGCTAAGGTGCCCCGAGACTTCCTCGTTAATTTAAAACAACTTTGTGAGAAAAATGCAGTTCCCCTCATCTATAATGAAACGGCTTCAGGGAATTATCGATACGGCGCCACCTTTTTTGCCACTAACGATGAGGCCATTGCCCCCGACGCGGGAATGCTGTATATGGGTGGCCAGGCCGGCTTAGTGTATACCGCGAAGAAATATTTTATAGAGAAGCCGTTGATGTTAATTAGCACCTGGGATGGAGATGAGCTTTCACTTTCTCGCTATGTTGCCGCGACTAAATTTTTACAACAGAATAAAGAGGATTATTTTAAAACCAGAAAAGAATTTTCGCAAAAAATAAATGAGCTTATCAATACTTACCGCCTATCCTCCGCCGCGAGCTGGCCAGGATTTGGACAAATTATTGGGGATCTGCCCTACAGTCTCAAAAAACACTTCCGGCATACCGGAAATCGCCATTATTTTATGCCTGCTTATGCAACAATGAAACATTACAATAAAAAAGGATTCTCTTGAAACATACTGACCAAAATTTTCCCCTACTCACGTACCAGGCGAATAAAACCAGCAAAGATTGGGGACGCTCACATGGCGAAGAATTTAAAGTTGGCATCGCAGAGCTAGTAGAAATTAGACGGGAACTCATGCTCACAAAAAACCCCGCCTTGGCCGACTCTCTAGATGAATTAGCACAAATTCAATTCAAGATCTCACAGAGTTTTGCTCCCGACTTGGCCGATGAACTTTTGGGCATCGCTGAAGGATCTGGGCGCTCCCTTAGCGATATTATACTTTTAAACAATTATACGGACTTTAGGGATATAGAATTACCCGAAGAGGGCTGTTCCACCGTGCATATTAAAAATGCGCAGACCACCTTGGCGGGACAGACTTGGGATATGCATGGGAGCGCAAAAAATTATGTTAATATTATCCGCATTCCCCCCATCGATGAATTACCTGCATGCCTCATATTCTCTCTGGTAGGTTGTGTTGGCATGATGGGCTATAACTCACAAGAGCTAGCCATTTGCGTCAACAATATTAATACCAAAAATGCCAAGACTGGACTGATCTGGCCACTTCTCGTACGAAAAGTTCTCCAGCAAAAAAGCTTTCCAGGAATGCGTGACGTTCTCACCTCTGCCCCGGTAACATCTGGGCATAATTACCTTATAAGCTCACTAGAGCATGGGGAGCATTGGGAGGTATCACCAGATCTCTGTGAAAAGGTTTTATCCCTCAACGATAACACTCAGGGAAGTATTTATCATACGAACCATTGCTTAGGAAAAGAAACGAAAAAGCATGAAGACGCTCAATCCTTAAGCTCCACCACCCATCAGCGCTTCTCTTTGTTAAAAAATAAATTACCAACCACTCGTGACTATGCACAATTCAAATCACTCTTAGCGGATCATGAAAATTATCCAAAATCAATATGCTCGCATTTTGAAAGTGGCGCACAAGACCCCTCTTTCACCTGTGGAGGTGCTATCGGTGACCTTACTCATAACAAATATTTATTCTGGAGAGGTTGTCACCTCCACGATTTAAACTACAAAGAGTTTAATTTTCAATTGGCCTTTAATAAAGAGGCCAAACTAGCTTTTGAATTGAGGGATTAATTAATTATGGCAGATAGACCCTATTATTTTACCTGGAGTGACCAGGCCAATGCCGAATTTCTAAAGATAAAAAATCTCACCGACCATGAGTTCATCCTGGAGGGTGGCGCCTCTCTTGCAGATTTATCTTCCATCAGCTTTCAATGCAGCTTTGGTCATCGGCCAGCTGAAATTATTGCTTCGGTAAAAAAGCAACTCAACCTCTTTCCCGTTATGCCAGCGAAGGCGGTTTACCCTGAAAAAGATGATCTTTCCCATCAACTTATTGACCTTATTAACTTAGACGGCGGTAAAATTTTTTATACGGTCTCCGGTGCTGAAGCGGTAGAAAATGCCGCTAAAATGGCGAGAACGACCAGTCGGCGTCAATTCATCGCCTGCCGTAATAATTCCTATCATGGCGCTAGTTCAGGCGCCCTCTCGTTAACAGGAGATTGGAGAAATAAGCAGTCACATATTGTGGATGAGAGAGTCATCAGAATCCCTGAACCCAGTGACGACCCGAACTTAGAGGAAACGGAAAAGCTACTTATAAAATTTGGTCCCCATAACGTGGCCGCATTCTGTCTCGAAACAGTTTCTGGCATCAATGGTGTTATTGACCCTTCTCCCCAGTGGTGGCAAGGCATCCAAACCCTTTGTGAAAAATATAAGATTATCCTCATTCTCGATGAGGTCATTTGTGGATTTTATCGAACCGGCCCGGCCTTTGGCCTGCACCGGCACGATTTGAAACCGGATATCGTCTGTATGGCGAAAGCGATCTCTGGCGGAGTAGTCCCCTTTGGAGCGATATGGACCTCGTCTAAAATTGCCCACTATTACCAACATAAAAAGCTCGTGGCGGGATTGACAAATTATGCCCATCCCCTTGGTTTGGCGGCCCTGAGCGGTGTTCTCCAGCTGACCTCAAAAGAATCTTTCCAGCTAATCTTAGAAAAAAATATACAAACCTTAAAGATATTTTTAGATCAAGTTAGGCCATTAAACTTTGTGACAAAATGCCGGCAAGTTGGCATGCTGGCGGCCATTGAAGCTAAACCAGCAACAAGATTATCCTGGAAATATTTTATCGATAAAGGTCTCTACGTCTCTATCAACACCAACAATTCCCTGATCCTCGCGCCCGCGCTTAATTTTACACCTGAATTATTAGAAAATTCGTTAAACACCTTATTTACTGCCTTGCGGGAGTTAGACAAATGACTGAAAAAGTTTTCGCCAATGCCAAAGCAGCACTTTTTGATATTAAATCTGGAAGTTCGATAATGAGTGGAGGCTTTGGCCTCTGTGGCATTGCCGAAAACTGCATTGATACGCTAGCAGAAATGGATATTGAAAACCTTACCATAATTTCAAATAATATAGGAAATTCTGGTCGTGGGCTGGTTAAAATACTCATCCAAGATAAAATAAAAAAAGCTTACTGCTCCTATGTCGGCGGTAACCCCGATCTTGAAGAGCGTATGCTCAATGGCAGTGTAGAAGTTGAGCTCGTGCCTCAGGGAACTTTTTCTGAAAGAATAAGAGCTGCCGGCATGGGGATCAGAGGATTTTATACCCCCACAGGCCATGCCACCCCCGTTGCTGAAGGCAAGGAAGTTAAAAACTTTGATATACCCTGTATCTTGGAAACCCCGCTACATGCAGACTTTGCCATCATCAAAGCCGAAAAAGCCGATACCTATGGCAACCTCTGGTTTAAAGAGAGTGCTAGGAACTTTTCTCCACTCATGGCGATGGCAGCAAAAATGACCATTGTAGAAGTCGAGCATTTGGTTGAGATGGGAGACATTCTGCCAGAAAATGTCCACCTACCGGGAATTTTTGTCCAAAGAATTTTTCAAGGGATTCACTATAAAAATGAAATTGAATTTGCAGTGTTAAAACAAACAAAATAACAGGGAGTCAAAACAAAATGCCTTGGAGTAAAGAACAGATGGCACAAGAAGTTATCCAACTCATACCCGCAAATTCAAGCTTAAATTTGGGTATAGGATTGCCAACCATGATCGCCGAATTAATCCCCGTCCATATGCATCTTATGATCCACTCAGAAAATGGTGTGTTGGGAGTAGAAGGTCGACCGGGGCCAGACTCAATATCATCAACCCTCATCAATGCCGGTAAGGAAACCATTGCCATAAAAAAGGGTGCCAGTTTTTTTGATTCGGCGCTAAGCTTTGGTATGATCCGTGGTGGGCATATTGATTATTGTGTTCTGGGAGGTATGGAAGTCGACGTGACAGGAAGCCTCGCCAATTGGATGATTCCTGGCAAAAAAATCACTGGCATGGGTGGCGCAATGGATTTAGTCAATGGTGCTAAAAATATTATTATTATGATGACACATTTTAATAAACGGGGTGACTCAAAAATAGTCAAAAGTTGCCAACTACCTTTAACCGGGAAAAATGTCGTCGATACGATTGTTACCGATTACGGAATATTTAAACCGCATAAAAATCGCTTTAAAATTATTAAACTCGCCGTAGGCAGTTCACTAGAGAGTCTAAAAATTGATAAACAGTTATTAGAAAATTGACTATAAAAAAAAAGGGGCCCCTGCAAGGCCCCTTCTCTTTTCGGCATCCTGCCTACTTTGCTGTAAGTGACATCCTGTCTCTCACAGGTTTAATTATAACCAAGAATCAAATGCAAAACAGTAAAAATCTTTCAAGGTAATCTTTGCCTAATTAGTCGAGTAAATTTGACGTTGATTTTAGCTTACAGATACAATCTAAAAATGAACGGTAAGAGGAGATATTTTTCGTGATAAACCAGCTAAAAACCATTTTTCAAAAAGTTATCCCTTTTACCCGAGCAAAAAAGACTTTTAATATTCTCTCATTTACATACTATATACCAGGGCCATATAGGATCATCACAGTCGGGTATGTGGGTAATTTTGGTTTTGCAAGCGCAAACGCCAGAGGCGCATGCTAAATTAGAGAATTTTGGAAATGAGAATAAAAATACCTTAAATGAACAACAGGAAAATTTTAATGCCCATGAAAGCCAAGACACTTATCAATTCCATGATTAATATCAAGAAATTACAACAAAACTTACTATTATGCTCACTAATATTTTTATCCTCTTGCACGCGTCTTTTTATTGCCCCGATTGAAAAGCAAGAAATTGTCGTCAAAAAAAATATTCAAATAGGGAAATCCTGTACCGCTGCTCAAAAGTCAATTTCCCTCTTGGGTAAATATAAAAATGACATTTTACTCTTTAATGAATTTTCTAAAGCATATTATCATCAATTCCAACCGGTTGAATTATTTTCACTGCTAGCACTCACACATATGAATTTTTTCCCGCATAAGATAACCCCTTTTTCCAAGTTTCAAATTATCACAAATCTCAACGGAGAATTGAAAATTTTTGATTTCCCTTTACCTATAAATAATAATAACAAAAAATCTCAAGCGAACTTCCTAATAGGCCTACAAACCTTATTAAAAACTTATAAGAGCAAAAGAGACTTAAAAGATTTGGCCAAAATACTCGATAATAAATTCTCTCAATCGATTCCGGTAAATAAAGAACTCGCAACTTTTCTCAAAGAAAACAGAGCTACTCTGTATGCTCAAAAAGTATTTAACGATACATTTTTTAAAGCCGATATGCTTATTGAAGAAAAAGAAACATTTAAAAAAATTAATTTTAAAAACCTCATCAAATCATTCAAAATCACAGAAACCAAGAAAAATTATTTATCCCATCTTTTTCCATTTGAAAACGAGACTTTACTAAAAGCCGGTTGGACAGTTAAATGCAATGTGGATTTGCATCTTTATCGACATGAAATATACCCTTTAAGCGACAATTTTGTCCCCATCCCTTTTGGCATCAGTTTCCCAAATCGAACTTTTATCCTCGGTGTCGCCAATCAAAAAGTATCGTCGATCAAACCAATCAAAAAGACTTTTCTTGTACAAGGAATAAGTAAAAGTAATAAATCTGTATTTTGCCACTTAACAAGAAAGAAACAGGAAAATATCTATTTATTTTCGACTAAAGGAAAAGATCCTGGCCAGTATATTTTTCAAGCGCTAAAGTCTAAAACCTTTAATAATCTTCAAGACCTCCAACAACTTATTGAAAACTATAGAACTCTTCACTTGAATAATCCCCATCGTGTGCTCTATGAATCCACAAGAGGTACACCGGAAAGTTTAAACAAATTATTATCGCAAACAAAGCCTGTCTACCATACCCGCTCACTTGGAAATATTTGGGCCTATAGTGATCTTAAAAATGGTTTTCAAACTTTTATTACAGATTCTAGGACAAATTCATACCTTCTATGTCATTGAGTTAAATTATGCCGACCATTATCATCTACGGAGAAGCCTCCAAAAAAATATACAAAAAAATTGTAATAAACGAGAATGAATTATCCCTTACCATTCTTGATTTTTTGATTAAGCATAGTATTCCCATTGCCTCATCCTGCCTTGGCGAAGGGATCTGCAATAAATGTGTTTTCAATGGCAAAATTCTCGCTTGTCAATTGCACATTGGTGAATTTATGCACCTGAAAATCAAAGACTCCACTGGGCCGATCATATCTATTGCTTACCTTTAAACCTCCCTTTAATCCCATGATATAACTTGGCATTTGACATACTTTAAGAGAGGATTAACCCAATCTTTTGGGAACGAGGTTTAAAAAAGTCAGCGATCATTGTCCCGTGGTTGCGCAATTTTCTTATGAGTAGGAAGTATGAAATATCTATCCTTTGATTTAGAGGCCACTGGGTTAGCAGAAAATGATTTAATTATCGAGTTTGCTATGGTTCCCTTTGATACGGAAACTGCCATCATTGAATCCTCTCTATCATTTCACTCCTTTATCAAATGCCCGACGTTTGCAGAACTCAAACCACGCCTCGACGAATGGGTGATTAAACACAATGAAACCTTAATAAATAATGCTCATGAAACAGGGATCAGCCTAACTGAATTAAAAATACAACTGGAAAATTATTTTAATTCTGAAGAGGTAAAAAATTATTTTACATGCGATGATACGAATAAGATCAAGCTTTTTGGAAAATCTATGAACGCAATAGACCTTCCCTTTCTCAATCGAGACCTAGGTTGGGAATTTATGCGTAAATACTTTGATCATCGCGTCTTAGATCTATCTTCAGTGGCCTATGCTATGGCGGATCTCCATTTTATTCCAGAATCATGCATCTCTGGTTCCGGCATCATGAAATTTTTAAATATGGGAGATGTTGCCCATACTGCCCTAGCAGATGCAAAAAATACGGCCCTCATTTATCTCGAATTATTAAAGAGATTTAAAATGCCATGAACATATTGCGTGCAGAATGACCGACTTATTTGATTAAAATATCCCATAAAAAAAACAACAACTTTTTTCCCACTAGCTTTAGAACAGATTCTCCAGGAAAATTGTTCTAAACCTTATAAGAGAACAATAAAGCTTATTGCCTATGAAAAAGGATAAATATAGTTGACCAAATTATATCACAATGTTCTCAATAAATTTATTGGAATTACGAATTTTGGTGTTCATGCTAAAATGAACGCCAAGCTCGCTGGTAAAATACAAGTCACGAATGTTGCGTCCTTAATGCATATCTTTTTTACTTTCCCCTATTTTTTCGTCTTTTACAGCGCGGGAGCAATATTCCTTGCCTATTATACAATAGTTCTGACATTGGTATTTGCTTGTATTAGTTTAATTAACAAAATTGGATTTTATAACCTCTCTCGCTGTCTTTTACTTGGCGCCATTAATATCAGTGTCTTTATTTATGCGTCGTCATTAGGCGAGGCGACCCAAATTCAAAACATTTTTTTCTTTACCCTTATTGCTCCGTTAATGCTCTTTCACATTCATGAAACGAAATGGATTTTATTTTGCGTTTTACAACCCGTGCTCTTATGGCCAGTTTTAAACTTGACCGGCTATCATGTCGTGCCGACAACACAATTACCGCAAGAATATATTCTCTTTATCTCTCAAATTATTAGCGTTACGAATTGTATGTTACTCTTTTATTGTACCTATTATATGTTTTGGGCCTATCAGAAAGCAGAAGATAAATTATTGACGGCCAAAAATATAGCAGAACGAGCACAAAAAAAAGCAGAAAAACTAAGTAAAGTAAAAAGCGAGTTTTTAGCGATGATGAGTCACGAACTGCGCACCCCACTTAATGGTATTATTGGCGCCACTCAATTGCTAGCGGGTAACCAAGATCCACTAGTGCATCACAAATACACTCATTTAATCTTAACGTCTGGCCATCTACTATTGGCCTTAATAAACGATATTTTAGATTTCGAAAAAATTTCTGCAGGAAAAATGCGTTTATCCCATGGACCTTTTAATATATTTCAAACAATTGAGGAAACCTTAGATTTAATGAGACCAGCTCTCGAACAAAAGGAATTACAGCTTAACCTACATATTGACAAAAATTGCCCAAAAGTGTTGGTGGGTGATGCTATGCGAGTGGAACAGGTCTTACTCAATTTATTAAGCAACGCGTGTAAATTCACACCAAAAGGCTTTATTCAATTACGCCTTGATGTTCTGCAAAAACGCTCCCAACAAGTTGAACTTTGTATCAGCGTACAAGATAGTGGCATTGGCATTTCACAGGATAATTTAAAGAAAATTTTTCGTCCCTTTTCACAAGCAGAAAATTTTTTACAACGAAAGGCAGGAGGAACAGGATTAGGCTTACCTATAAGCCAGCATTTTGCAAAATTGATGAAAGGAAATATTGAAGTAGAAAGTCAACAAGGTCATGGCAGTACATTTAAATTTTATTGTCGTCTACAGGAGCCAACAGAAGAAGAAAAAATCCAACCACAAAATTTACCAACAAAAATACTCACAAATTTCCCACAGTATAATAAAGTTCGAGCACTAGTGGTTGAAGATGATCTCGTCAATCAGAAAGTTGTGCATATGATGCTACAAAAATTTGGCATTACCGCAGATATCGCAGACAATGGAGAAACAGGTGTAAAGATGTTTCAATCACAAAATTACGATATCGTTCTCATGGATTGCTCCATGCCTATCATGGATGGTTTCGAAGCCACTAAATTAATACGTGAACTTGAATTACAGAAAAAACTATCTCCAACGACTATTGTTGCCTTCACAGCGAATACCTTTCCAGAAGATAAGCAACGCTGCCTCGCCAGTGGTATGACTGATTTTATCGCCAAACCCACACGGATTGAAGCTATGGCGACCATTCTCAGAACCTATCTCTCGGCCAGCTAAAATAAATTTTTCAATCAATAAAAGAATTTCAATTTTGACCAAGCAATGTTTGCGGATTTAATGAGCGACTATCTTTTCTAAGTTCAAAATGTAAGTGAGGCCCAGTTGAACGGCCAGTCGAACCCACTGTTGCGATAACCTGACCCTTGTGAACTTTTTGACCTTTTACGGTGTAGTTTTTGTCTGCATGGGCGTAGACCGAAAAATATCCATCTCTATGCCCAATAACAGTAATATTCCCATACCCACCAAGCTTATTCCCAGCATAAACCACGATGCCATTCGCCGTGGCGAGGATATGCGATCCTCTTTTGGCCGCGATATCGATACCATCATGTTTCTTCCCCCAACGTTTTCCAAAATGCGAAGAAATCCTTCGACTTGAGGGTACTGGCCATATAAAATCTCCCGATTTTAAATAGACCGAGGTTGTCTGCTTTTTACTAGACAGTGATCTGCCAACGAAACCTCTTTTCAGAGGCACAAAAATCCACTCTCCCGCATCAAATTTTTTTCCAGGATTAACCGTCTCGATCATCCATTGAGGCGTTTTAAACTCCTTAGCAATAGTCTTCAGCGAGTCTTTTTCTCTCAGTAAAACATAACGACCACTACGCATGGAACTACACGATGTTATTAAAACAAAAGAGAAAATAATACACGACAGAGAAAGATATCTCATGAAATTTAATCCTATTTTTCAAACGAAGATACTTATCTATCGGCATTCCATAAATTAAATTAAAAAAAACTATATTAGGCAACTAGTTTAATCGGAGTATAGTTGGAAATGTTTTAATTCATGCGAAATTTTCAAGATATCGGGGTTGCGGTAGTTCAGTTCCACTTTATTATTTATTGTTAAAGAACACAGAGAAATTGGCAAAAAGTCAAAAAGTGAGGAGAAAATATCTGCATCCCAATCGACAGAAAGAACAAGTTGAATCTCCTTATTTTCAACCTTTTCGCCAACGGAACCTAAAAAAACTTTTACAAAATTAAAAAAATTACCACTTTCATATAAGTCATAAATATATGCGTAAGAAAAAACAATCCCCCGGCATAATGGAGTATTAACGATGGAATCTAATGAAATATTTGGATGAAAATGCCAAAAGAATGGAACATTAAATTGTCGATAAAATTCAGCATCAAGTAAATCTGAAAATTCTAAAAATATATTACGCTTAGTCAAATCTGGGAAGTCATCTAGCATTTTTTGTATGGTGTAATTTTGTTCATTTTCGTAGTGCAGGAAATATTGATCAAGTGGAGAAGAAAACTCATTCATTAACTCTAAAAATTTATACTGTTGTAAAAAATTAAAACTACGCGCTCTAAAATCAAAGGAAAATTGATTCACCGACATCTGTTTGAGGGATTGAATAAGTTTTAGATCGTAAATGCCTGCGATGCGGATTGGAATTTTCATCACTTTCATTATACAAAAAATTTTTCAATCCTAAAAAAAATTCTGAACGGTAAGTTGTTCCGACAGATTCTGGATGAAATTGGTAGGTAATCCCTCTTTTAAACTGTCCTATTAAGCTTTCTTCTTGAAAAAAAACATGCTCATCAAGTTGTTCATGGAGTGATTTATGATCCAATTTCAATGAGTTATACTTTTGAACTGCGACCTTTTTTCCCCTTAAATATTTAGAAAAATAATTCCAATTAGGCAGGGTGACATCTACACTCTGGCCATGCATTGGATAATCTGATTGAATAGTACCCACCCCTAAAGTCTTCCATAATAATTGGTGTCCTAAACAGATCCCCATGAAGAAATAATTATTAAACCCTAATAATTCAGCTATATGATTTTGTAAAAAAATATACTCATCGGGATGACCAGGGCCGGGCCCAAATAACAATATTTTTTTCACACTCGTATTATTTTTACATTTTATGAGATGATTTTGTACTGAAGAAAATGGAATAATCTGTGAAGTTAAACCAATCATTTCCAATTCACAGGCGATATTCCAAGTAAAACTATCTTCAAAGTCCAAAATATA
>Ga0316206_1001020_pt1 | contig 28878 bp, 25 predicted proteins | sample 6monthpyrite_MG_FD_204942 | JGI IMG/M metagenome (GOLD analysis project Ga0316206, IMG submission 204942) | Microbial mat bacterial communities from mineral coupon in-situ incubated in ocean water Damariscotta River, Maine, United States -... | ecosystem: Environmental > Aquatic > Marine >... | reverse complement strand
TCAACTCAATCTCACCAGCTAGCTTTCTATTCCAGAAAAAAACAATGCCAATAATGATCAATGAGATAAATATAACAATATAGACCAGCTTATAGTCTATTTTTTCTACGTACTTGTTTTTAATCCAACCCTGCAATATCTTATGTGAATCTTCTTTAGTCATTGATTTAAGCGCTTTATTAATAACTGAATGCAGTATCGGCTGTTTTTTATCTATAAAAAGAGTAAGGTCCATTACAATCGGTGTTTTACCAATCACTTTGATATTATGAAGGCCCATTTCAGTGATGGTATAACTAGCCAGTGCCATGGTAGCAAGCATCGCATCAAAACGTCCTTCTGCAACCCCGCTTAAACCCTCCTGAATATTTTCTACTTCGAAAAATTTATAGTCAGGATATAATTTAAATATATCGGCCGTGTAACCATAATCCTTAATGATGGCTATTTTTTTATCTTTAATCTCATCAAGTTTTGCAACAAATCTTTGCTGCGCATTCATTATAATAACGATTGGGTTTCGGCTGTATTGACCTACAGGCTTAAAACGCTGATTTAATATCGCATCGGCGGCATCTCCTGAAATAACCGACACCTTACCTTCAGTTGCGATTTTTAACGATTCTGTCCAGCTACTCACTGGAATGGGTTTAAACTTTAACGAGGTTAATTTTTCAATTAGTTTGAGATGATCAGCGACTATGCCAACATAACTACCATCTTCTTTAAAAGCTTCGTATGGCAACCAGTTAGGATCACCGGTAAAAGTGACTTCAGGATGTTCAAAAAGCCACTTACTTTCTTCCGCTGTTAACTGCAAGTCTACAGCAACAGATTCAGCTCTGGCGGCTTCTGTTAAAACCACAAATAGCATCAGAACAATATAGCCGAGTAATGTGTTGATTTTTCTGGTTATCAGCCAGTTTTTAATCACTTCTTGCATCACTTAGAATTCACCAGGCACATCCTTACACTTCAACCATTATTTTTTTAATAATACTTTTATATAGCACAGAGACAGGCTGTTATCTGCTATTTTCAACTGAAAATAGTAAGAACGAGACTGAATAATTTCATTTGCTCATAGCAATCGGGATCACTATGAACAATGTGAATATAGAGAGACTATCGACTTAGTTCTAATGAAGTAAATTAGATAATAATTATAAAGAAACCACAGCAATATCTGGCAAATTATTGATAACCTCTTCGACCGTTTGATAACTGATCAATGCATCAACTACCACTTCAATCGGACACGGCCAAATTTCAGAAAAATCTCTTTCTTCAGGCTCATTAATACGAAATGCCAGCTGCTCATAAGGAGGGGTGAATAGAGCATTAACACCCTCCTTATTACCCCTTGCATCAATCCGGTACCAACCATAATCTTTAAGGTAGACAGCGTTTAATCCATGAAGGCAATAAGGTGCACCATCATCATTGATACTTAAGCGCTGATAACATAAACCAGCAGGAATATTGTTAGCTCTTAAAAGTGCAGCTAGCAGATGACTTTTTGCATAACAATAACCGGTACCGTATTTTAAAACATCTGATGCTTTGCACGTAACCGGGTTCATTTTGTAGTCCCAGCTATGTTTGATATTATCCCGCACCCATTCAAAACAATTATTGGTGATTACTAACTCATCATCTTTTTCTTCAGATAATTTCTTCGCTAGCTTTAATATTGCAGGATCATTCCAGTCTATATACTCTGATACTTCTAAATAATCTTTCATAAACTCACTTCAAAAAATTAATCATAGCCACCATCTTCACCCCAGTCGTCCATATCATCCCAATCTATATGCACGGTTTTTCTTGGAGGACTATATCGCCAGCCATTATCACCATGTTTCTCAACCAGCCGTTCCGCAAGATTACTGATTGAATGCTGACCTAATAAATAATATGGCAAAGCCAACCTGCCTGCCAGACCACCGGTGTTAACCGTGACAGCGCCAATAACTACCGGCTCAAGTGTATCCGGCACTAACGGAATACTGCCCACATGATAGTGTTCAGTGGTTCCAAAAGAATCACCGACTTTACTTACCGGGTCAAACGTTGCATTGATATTAAAAATTTTAGCGTTTGCATGGGCATTTGCTATCCCACCTATACCTTTGATACCAGGAGCATTAAAAGCATAGGCAGTTAAGCCTTTTTTAGCCGCAATATATTTTGCTAAAGCACCGCCCAGAGAATGACCTATTACCATATCGATTTCCTGATTTAAAGAAAGAAAATCAGATGCAAAATTAAATTGCTTATGCATGCTACCTTTCACTATATTAACATCCGCAACTAAATCACCCCAATCAGTTACTTCTGTCCCCCGGTATGCGATCACCCTCTCATTTGTTTCTCGATTTATGTATATTGCAGCATAGAAACCATCACTATACTTTCCATCTGTTCCTTCAAAACGACTCCATGGACCTTCCGTCAGTTTCGATTTTTTACAATAAACATCTTCACTCAATCTGGCGAAATCAACTAATTCAGACATCATTATTTCCTTATTTTATGAACAACCATGCGGGTAGTTATTAATTTCCGTTTTATATTCAACCATTTCTTTCGTAAGCCCTACATCATCAGCCAGCTGTACTTCAAGATTCAAATATGAAGCTTTTTCTACCAATGGACAGATCCGTTTATGTAATTTTTCAGGCAATTTGAAAATTACATTATCAGATTTGTTGTATGCAATTCCTCGTTTCTTAAACTTTACATTTTTAAACCAGAATGAATAACCTTTTTTAGGTGGTGATATTGCACTGCAACTATAATCCCTTAGTCGTATATAGTTCATAGTCTCTGTTAAGCTTTTTTTATATAGAAAGATACTAACTCCATGACTTTGCTCTGAATCACCATCTTTATCCACTGAAATGGAGAGCCCACGGACCAGACCTTTATAGCGATACATTCTATTCACGATATGCTTTCTATGTTTAGTTTTTTTATTAAATAGATGATATGTGTTTTCATAACTAGAGATAGCTCCTTGCTCAGACTTTTCTGGTAAGCGTATACCTTGTGACTTATTCAAATATAAATCAAAAAAACACTCATATTCTTTAAAATCAACTTGTGACTTTTTGACGATAAACTCTATTGCCAGTAAACCCTCACTAAGTTTTTCTATTTTAGACTTGTCGAGCTGGTGTTTTTCAGCAAAGGACTTGCTATAAGCAATATCACGCTGTTCAAATCCCAGTTTAATATTGGGATCGTTCTTGGTTTGATTAACCTTGAATACTTCTGCTTGAGTGACTTGCACACCGAGTAACAGAAAAAAGACGGGAAGTATTTTATAAAAATAATCCATATTGGTACTAACTCCCTTTAATTGTGTTTTTGTTTTACAAACTATACCGTAAAACATCACAAACCTACATACTACAGAAGGCACCGCCACATCCTGTAGCGGCGTTTATTTTATTAAGACAATTTATCATCCGCAACGTGATATTTAGGATCTTCCATCATATTAATTTCTACCATATCACCGGCTTTGGTCAGTAACACTTTACACTCGGGACTAAGATGGCGCAGATGTAGCTTTTTACCTGCTTTAATATATTTATCAGCCAGATTATCGATCGCTTCAATCGCAGAATGATCAGCTACTCTTGAATTCTGAAATTCAATAATGACGTCATCAGGATCTTCATCTGGTGTGAATAAATCGAGGAAATTTTTCACCGAACCAAAAAACAATGGGCCGTTTAATTCATAAACACGCGAACCATTTTCATCATCATAACTTTTAACATGTATATGACTGGCGTGTTCCCAGGCAAAAAATATCGCCGAGACAATAACACCCACCACAACCGCTACCGCTAGGTCAGTAAAGACGGTGACAGCCGATACCAGTATCAACACAAACGCATCGTTTTTAGGAATCTTTTTCATAATTCGTAAGCTCGACCACTCAAACGTACCGAGCACAACCATGAACATTACGCCCACTAGTGCCGCCATCGGAATCATTTCAATCAGGCCTGATGCAAACATGATAAACATCAGCAGAAACAACGCCGCAGCGATACCCGAAAGGCGCTGATGACCTCCCGAATTTACATTAATCATGCTCTGGCCGATCATTGCGCAACCGCCCATACCACCGAAAAAACCAGTCGCTGTATTAGCGATGCCCTGGCCAATACATTCACGATTACCACGCCCACGTGTTCCTGTAATGTCATCGATTAACTGCAATGTCAGCAATGATTCAATCAGACCGATCGCAGCGAGAACAATTGAATACGGCAGGATGATCATTAGCATATCCATGCTAAACGGTACCGCTGGAATATGAAAATCAGGGAAACCACCCTTGATCGATGCCAAATCACCAACAGTATTGGTATCCATATTAAACCCAATAACGATAAATGATATCGTCAGAATAGCCGCCAGCGATGATGGGATGGCTGTTGTTAGTTTTGGTAAATATTGAATGATAGCCATCGTCAGCAAGATCAAACCACCAAAGATCCCAAGGTTCGTACCTGACATCCATTCACCGCCACTACCGGGGATCTGGAAATGAGGAATTTGCGCAAGGAATATAACGATCGCCAGACCATTTACAAAGCCCAGCATCACCGGGTGCGGTACGATACGAATGTATTTACCAAGTCGCAATATTCCGGCCAGAATCTGAATGATGCCGGTTAACACGACTGCGGCAAACAGGTACTCAACTCCGTGCTGTGCTACCAGCGCTACCATGACGACTGCCATTGAACCGGTGGCACCAGAAATCATGCCGGGACGACCACCAAAAATTGAGGCTAGCAAACCGACCATAAAGGCCGCATACAGACCTACCAGCGGATCCACGCCTGCCACAAAGGCAAAAGCAACAGCTTCTGGCACCAGAGCTAAAGCCACGGTTAGTCCAGAGAGAATTTCATTTTGAAAACATACCCGGTTCTTACAGCCTAACTGGAACATGTAGCACCTCAGTGTTTGTTGATGTCATAGGGAGAGGCGGCGAATCATACCAAAAAAGTCGCTGTCGATGAATGCCTGCACAAAAAATAGGCATTAATATCCGTTTATAGTGTTTTTTAAGCCACTCAGGAGGTCTTTCATTTTTTTTAAAACTTTTTGGAACGCTTTTAATTTTTATACCGTTCTGGTTAGTGAAAGCAATTAATATTATCAAGGATATCTACAATGAAAATGAAAGTTAGCACACTATATGCTGCGATGTTTAGCGCAATGATCGGCGTTGCCGGCTGTTCTTCAGATGGCGATACGCCTTCTACTAATTCTGACGCTAATGTCAGGGGTGTAATTACAGGCTTTGGCAGTGTTTATGTCGATGGTGTTGAGTATGAAACAGATGGCACGACTATCACTATTGATGGTATTCCTGCCAGCGAATCAGAACTTCACGTTGGTATGCTGGTTAATTTAACGGGCTCTGATGACGGCACGAATGGAAACGCACTGAGTATTGAATTTGATGATGACCTGGAAGGTGTTGTTACCGCAAATGATGCAACCAGCGGTCTGGTCGTTATGGGTCACACCATTACTTTTGACAACAGCACGAACTTTGATGGTTTTACTGACATTGCTGAACTTACGCCAGGCGTTGAAGTAGAAGTCAGTGGTTATCCTGATGGCGCAGGCAACATTCATGCGACTTATATTGAGTTAGAAGGCACATACAACGGTACTGATGAAATTGAAGTTAAAGGTATTGTGGCTACTTTAAACGAAACAGCAATGACATTCACTATAGGTTCAATGACTGTCGATTACTCAGCGGCAACTTCGGTTGATGCAGGCCTTGCTGATGGCGTTTATGTTGAAGTGAAAAGTGAATCGGCACCTGATGCCACTACTGGTATCCTGACTGCAACCAAAGTTGAACTGGAAGACGGTGGTGAATACGGCATTGACGGTGAAGACGGTGAAGAACTGGAAGTAGAAGGCCTGATTACGGCACTGGATGGCACCACAATTACTGTTAATGGCCAGACTTTTACTATCCCTGATGGCATTGATGTTTCAGGTTTTGCCGTAGGCGACATGATTGAACTGGATATTGATGTGGTTGGTACTGAGCTAGTGATTACAGAAATCGAAGAAGATGATTTAAGTGATGACGTACCGGGCAAAATAGAAGTAGAGGCGATTGTAACAGCGACAGACACGGTTGCTAACACCATTACACTTGGTGGTGTAACAATTTCAGTCGACCCTGCAAACACCATCATGATGGATCATGCAGTAGTAACTGAACAATCTCTTGGTCTGACTTTTAATCTGGGAAGCATCGTTGAAGGTACTGATCGCGTTGAAGTAGAAGCTATTCCGAATGCAGATGGCACTGGCTATACTGCAATAAGCTTAGAGCGTACTTCATCAACAAATGCAGTGGTTGAACTGGAAGGCACGGTTGTTATTGATGCTGGCTCAGGTGCAATGAGCATTGCGGGTGTGTCACTGGATGTTACAACAAACTCTGTTGTAGTTCCTGGAGGCGTAGTAGACGGCTCTGAAATTCATGCAAATGGATTACTTGTAGGCGGCGTTCTGGAAGTCACGGTTATTGAGTTAGAAGACTAACTGACCGGCCACAAAAGCTCTGGTCAGTAGCAGCAACCCACCTGTCTGCTGTTACTACTGAGACTTAAAAACCCGAACCAGTGGTTCGGGTTTTTTTATTCCTCAAGTAAAAATTTCAGGCCGGCTCCGTTTGCATCATGACGCATAACCTGAGCACGATTTATTGGTGCATCTGAACCGTCCCCTAAAGGTGCCAGTACTTGTACCTGAACAACAGAACCAATAGCAGGTTTTTGATCCACCAAAACCGTTATATAAAGACCACAGTCACTGACATTGCCTGATATCGCTTTTTGCTCATCACCATTTTCATCAATTATGCGGATAGGCACTTCAATAGGATGCCTGATATTTCCCCGCTTATTACTGGTGTTTTCATTTTCACCCATAAAACACTTCTACCCCTGGTTTAGCTTTAATTTAGCCCGACTTTATTTTATCTATTTATAGACCAATTACCGGTAATTTGCATCAGGCACCCAGTTTGACCTCTTCCCAACACTGGTTCAATCGCTTTTCTGAAACTGGGACAGCCGTTTTTAATTGCTGAGCAAATAATGAAACCCTATATTCTTCAATTAACCAGCGATACGTTTCCAGCGCCTCTGACTGTCGCTGTTGCTGCTTTAGGGTTTTTGCCCGCTCTTTGTATTGATCCCAGTAAGGCTGGACTTTTACTCGTAATGCACGGTCTTTGCTGCTGTCACTTTCAAGTTTATCGAGCCGATTAACAATGGCTTTAAGATACCTTGGATAAGAGGATAGTTTTTCTGCATCTGTTTCAGTCAGGTAATGTTTAAAAAACAAATGCTGGCACTGATCCTGAATATCAGCTCCTGCCTCCAGCCAGTTGACTGGCATCTTTTTAAGCCGTTTTTGAATACCGTGATAAAGATCAAGCATTTCTGCAGATTGTTTATAACGAGTAATCAGACAATCACTCATTTTTTCTTTACCCTGCTGCAGGACTGTCTCGTATTCATTCGCTGTCGTCGGTAACTTATCCAGCATAAAGGCATCATTAATACTGCTATCTAATAGATCTGCCTCCAGTTCCTGACAGCTGCCAATATTTCTGTATAACAGGCACATGGCCTGTAAGCCTTTTTGCAATTGCTGCATATTGCGCAATTGCTCAGATAAATTTATGCGAATTAACTGGCGTAGTCCGCTATGCATTGATTGCTCAGCCAATTGCTGATTATCAAACAAACGCAAAGCCACTTTTTTTCCTTCTTTTTTCAGAGCAGGATAAAGCTTTATTTCAACACCCGCCTGGGTAATGACCTGCTCATTTTTTATATCACCAAAATCCCACGAAGTAATATTTTCTTTTTCATGCGAAGAGAGGTCGTCAGGTAACACGTCTGTCGCTGCCTCATTTTCAAAATCATTTTGTAAACCAATTAAGTCATTCGCCTGTTTGACAACATGGCCTGCATTATCCACCAGCTTAAAAGTCATAAACAGGTAGTCTTCAAGCAGCTCTGGTCGCCAGGCATCAAATGGTATCGTTATACCTGTCATGCGTTTTAATTGCTCTGCCAGTTCAACAGTTAATGGTTTTTCCCCTTGCACCATGCTTTGCAAACAGGCCTCTGCAAAATCAGGAACCGGCACAAAATTCTTACGCAGATTCTTTGGCAGGGAGCGCATCAGCGCAATCATTTTTTCTTTTAACATGCCAGGAACCAGCCACTCACAACGAATAGAATCCACACTGTTCAATGCCATTAATGGCACATGCAGGCAAACCCCGTCGTGCTTTAATTTTGGATCAAATATATATTCGAGTTTAAGCCTTATACCGTTGAAATCTATATGATCAGGAAACTGATCACCGGTGACGGCACTGGCATCATGTTGCATTAAAGCATCACGATTCATGTTTAATAAATCTGGTCTCTTACGTTTTTCGATCTTCCACCATTTTTCAAATGCCGGGCCGTTGCTTATTCCTTCTTTAATCCTGTTATCGTAAAAATCGTATAACACCTGTTCATCAACCAGCACATCAAGCCGTCTTGATTTTGCTTCTAGCCGACGAATCTCACTCAGAATATCCTGATTATATTTAATAAAATCTGATTTCGGCTGATATTCTCCATGCACCAGCGCCCATATAAAAATCTTGCGTGATGCTTGTGGATCTATCGGACCAAAGTTAACTTTTCTTTTTGAGAAAACAGGCAAACCAAATAACAAGGCAGATTGCAATGCAGATACCTGTGATGCTTTTTGTTGCCAGTGAGGCTCAGAATACTGATAATTCAATAAGTGCTTTGCTTTTTCTTCCAGCCATTGTTGCTGAATAGACGCTACACAACGCGCGTAAACTTTTTGCGTTTCAACGATCTCTGCTGCCATGATCCATTTAGGTTTTTTCTTAAACAAACCTGAGCCCGGAAAAATATTAAATTTTCTCCCACGCGGACCGAGATAATCATCTTCTTCCGTTTTTAACCCAACATGACCAAGTAACCCGGTTATCAGTGACCGGTGCAATGAATCATATATTGCTTCCTGGTCATGCTTATGCAGATCTATTTTATAACGCAATTGTTTTACCTGATAAAGTAATTGCTCATGCACATCCTGCCATTCTCGCATTCGCATATAAGAAAGAAAGTACTTACTACACCACTGTCTCGTTTTATTTTGCGTTAACTCTTTTCTTTTTTCCTGAAACGTATTCCAGAGATTCAAATAAAATAAAAAATCAGATTTTTTATCCTGAAACAGCTGATGCCTCTCATCTGCTGCCTGCTGCTTTTCTACAGGACGCTCGCGCGGATCCTGAATCGCCAGAGCAGCAACAATAATTAAAACCTCATTCAGCACACCTTCTTTTTTAGCTTCAATTAACATACGAGCTAACTGAGGGTCTAACGGAAAAGCAGCCATCTCCCGACCGGTTGAGGTGATGCCATTATCATCATAAGCGTTAAGTTCGCGCAATAATCGCAGACCATCGTTAATCATGCGCTGATCTGGCAGATCGACAAATGGAAAGTCCTCCATATCACCCATTCCTGCATAAGCCATTTGCAATATTACTGATGCCAGATTCGTACGGTGAATTTCTGCTTCTGTAAACTCAGGACGCGCGTCAAAATCATCTTCATCATAAAGCCGAATGCATATTCCTTCTGCAACACGACCACACCGCCCCTTACGTTGATCAGCCGCTGCCCTGGATACTTTTTCAATCGGTAAACGTTGCATTTTACTGCGAAATGAATAACGCGATATACGTGCTAGCCCACTATCAATAACATAACGAATTCCCGGGACAGTTAATGATGTTTCTGCAACATTAGTCGCGAGCACAATTCGTCTTAAGCCGCCAGGATGAAATATTTTGTTTTGTTCTTTTGCTGACAAGCGTGCCAGTAACGGCAATATTTCTACATGTCTTAATTGTTTTTTTCGTAATACTTCAGCCGCGTCACGAATGTCTCGCTCACCGCTCAGGAACACCAGAATGTCTCCGTCTTTTTCTCGCAACAGTTCATCAACTGATTCGGCAATAGCCTCACTTAATGATATATCTTCAAATGGACGGTAACGTACTTCAACAGGATACGTCCTGCCTGATACAAGAATAATAGGCGCATCATTAAAATGTTTTGAGAATTTTTCCGGATCAATCGTTGCTGATGTAATAATAATTTTTAAATCAGGACGCTTTGGTAACAATCTTTTCAGATAACCGAGAATGAAATCAATATTTAAACTACGCTCATGCGCCTCATCTATGATGAGCGTGTCGTATTGTTTTAACAGCGGTGATTTCTGAATTTCAGCCAGAAGCACGCCGTCTGTCATCAGTTTTATATAACTTTTTTCCTGGGTCTGGTCTTTAAAACGTACTTTATAACCTACTGCCGAGCCTGGCTCAGTATTCAACTCTTCCGCTATACGCACTGAGACGGATCGTGCAGCAAGTCTGCGTGGCTGGGTATGCCCGATTAATCCATCAACACCACGCCCCATTTTCAGGCATAGTTTAGGTAGCTGAGTTGTTTTTCCTGAACCGGTTTCTCCACACAGGACAATGACCTGATGCTCACGAATTGCTTTTTCTATGTCAGGCAGTTTTGCAGTAATTGGAAGATTTTCAGGAAATTCAACTGCAGGTATATTTGATTTTTTTTGATTCAGAACAGCAATCGATTTGTCGATATGTTTACTTAACTTTTGTATTGACTCAGATACACCTTCACTAGTTTTAGATTTATTTTTCTGACGAATAAGCTTCAGTCGTCTTTTAAAACCGGCTTTATCTTTACTCAAACACTCTCTAATCTTTACCTCAAGATTATCAAGATCAACTTTAAATTCTGTCACCAAACACCGCTATTTCTTCAATTTCGACTTTAATCATTTTACCATATCCATGAACCTTATCTCGCCCACGAACATATACAAACTTAGCACCGGCTGGCAGCGACACATCATATAGTGAACGGGTGAAAGGTTGCTCACCCACATGCGGATGATGTAACACGCGCGTCGCTATCGGTTTTTTGTTGCTATCCAGTATTTCCCAGGCATTTGCATAATGATCCCAGCCTGTATCGCCATGTAACAATGTCACATCGACTCTGGCATGTCCTGAGGGATTATATTTTATATTTACATCAACCACTTCTACTTCATTTGCAACCGCCTGCTGGCAGAAAAAGAACAGGCTGCTGAGTATTATTTTCTTCATTTCCATATCCCCTCTATTCTATAAATTTCTCTCGAAATAAGGCATAATCGTACCCTGTACGATACGGATAGTAAATTTGAATCGGGTAAAAGAATGAGTGAAGACAATAAAAACGATAAAGTAACTTTTTTTCAGGTAATGATTAGCGTACTGGCTGCGATGTTTGGGGTTTCTACCGAAAAAAACAGGGAAAGAGATTTCAAAAAAGGAAAGCTATGGCATTACATCTTAGGCGGGCTAATTTTTGCTGCTGTATTTATTGCTGTACTCGTCACCATTGTACAAACTGCTCTTTCGGATCTGTAGCTTAACCTAGATATTATAGACAACCTTCAGAGTACGCCCATCATCACTGTAGTCAACCTGACTGCATATTGCCTCAATCAGATCTATTCCTCGGCCATGATAATCATCATCCGTCGAGGTCCTTGATTTGACATCAAAAGTATTTCCATTATGACTCATGATCACTGAAAGCTCTGAGCTATCGTCACCAGGACAATATGAAACATCAATTGTTATACAGGCATTCTTCAAATTATTAAGTCGCTCTTCCCTTGTTTTATAATACTGATGAAACGCCTCATCACTGTCTTTTTCGCTGCTTTGCAAATCAAGTATTCCATGATCCAGTGTGTTGTTATACATTTCTGTTAGTAACGTATACACAACACCCTTATGCTCTCTTAATGCCACGGCATCACCGATAAGGTTAATTACATTTGCAACAACATCTCTCTTTAACAGCTGATCTTCAATTTTAAGATTTATATCCCAGGGCACACTTTCAGCAATTTCTTTATTGTTATCTACAGAATCTTCAGCTGCCACAGGCACACAAGACAGTTCAAGAATTGATATATCATCTGACTGTGGTACTCCATGACTATATTGCTGGTAGCTATTGATAACAGACTCAAGAATATTGTTTTTATTATTTTTAATTGCATCAATAAAAACATCGGTATTTATCATCTTTTTATCGAGGTTTTCGGCTTCCGATAAGCCATCAGTGAAAACAATAAACTTTGAATCTTCATTCACATAGAAAAGCTGAACTGAATCATTAAATTCTTCATGCGTGCGAACACCGAGAGGCAAATGATCGCTATGCAGGACGGTTAATTCATCCTTGGCCTGATCAAACAGATACGCATCCGGCATTCCTCCATGCCAGACCATCAGGCGATCACCTTTTGCTGATAATTCAATAATCGATGCTGCAAAAAACATTTCTACTGGTAATAGAATATTTACCTGGCGGTTTAGCTCTCTGGCGATGTCGCCAATAAACGCACTCTCTTCAACCATGCTAAAAAATATCTGGGAGACTGGCAAGGTACCAACAGCAGCAGATAGACCATGCCCGGTAAAATCACCAACCAGAACCGTAACACCACCTCCGGAACGTCGGGCAACCAATACAGTATCACCATTAAAAACACTCATTGGTAAACTGTATGATCTGATGACATTTTCATCAAAAAAACAGTTTTTTCTTGCCTGATCAAAAAAATGTGAGATCAGCTCATGCTCACGATTAAGCCTGGCGTTATGACGTGAAAGTTCTTTATTTTGATTATTCACCTGACTATGCAACTCCCGGATCCGGGAATGCGCTTTAATTTTTGATAGCAATATACCAAAACCGATCGGTTTGGTTACAAAGTCATCTCCACCTGCTTCCAGCGCTTCCTCTAGTGCCTCTTCTTCCGATAAAGCCGTGACGAATATAACTGGAAGGTAGTTTTCTGAATGAATTGCTTTAATACTTCTGGTTGCTTCATAACCATTCATGTCCGGCATTTTAATATCCATTAACACCAGATCAACATCATGCTCTTGAATCAAATCAATTGATTCTTTACCCGAGCTCGCACAGATAACATCATATCCCTGACTCGATAAAAACCGTTCAAGAATAACCCGGTTTTTTTCAATATCATCAACAACAAGTATCAGCATTTTTACTGCACTGAAAACATGAGTTCAAATTTAGCAATCATTAAGATTTTTTTAACATTGCTACTGCAGTTAATTATCTCTATCTCTCCATCATCAAGATTCAGACTACGCTTCATTTTCAGCAACATACCAAGTGCAGAACTGTCAATCATATCGACTGAACGCATATCAATTACATATTTCTTTACATCATCCGGCGCATCCTCATATGCATCTCTGAATTCATTCAGGAGAGAAAAATCAAATTTTCCCACCACTACTATTTGATACTCACCAGCTTCACTTATATACCTGTTATTTATACTCATACTATTTCTCGATTTTAAAATAAATCAACATCACCTGATTCAACAGATGTTGATTTAACAGTTTCATGTAATGCCATTATAACTTCCGCATCCACTACGCGAATCATTTCATTTATTTCCGTCAATTTTTCAACAGTCATAGGTGATATAGAATTGATTCCAACTATTTCTACTTTTTCTCTGATACCATTTTGAAGATTTTCAACATGTGTTGATAGTTGCGTCACCACATCTTCATACTGCAATGCCATAACAGCAGATGAAACGTGCGAGCTAATTTCACCGGCTATACCCGCTGTATTTTCAAGCACCAGCGCAACCTGATCATTAACACTGTCGATTTTTTTCAGCATATCATTGATATTATCTTTCGCTTTTAATGCTGAACTCATATCCATTTGTGCTATTTCACCAATGACTTCATTCAGATTAATCAAACCTTCTTTAGCAAGCGCCGCTCTTTCCTGCACACCTTCATTTAGTACACTGGTTTGTTGTGATAGTTCTCTGACTTCATCAGCAACAACAGCGAAACCTCTGCCGACCTCCCCCGCTCTTGCAGCTTCAATAGCAGCGTTTAGAGCCAGTAAATTTGTTTTAGAGGCAATTTTTTGCACACCGACCAGTCGCTCAAACACTTCATCCATAATGCCAATCATATCCTGCATCTTATAGGCTGCATCAACACCTTTGTCACTAACACTAACAATAATATCTACAAAACCTTTCAACACAGCTTCAAGCTCTATTGCAAATTCTTTGAATGACACATCTTCGCTGTCTTCACTAAAATATTCCATCAACCGACTAATTTCATTTCGTTGCTGCTCAGAAAGCCCACCTAAAGCCATAAAACTGCTGTTCAATTTAACAACTGAGTCTGCAACAACCTGTTTAATTTGAGCGACCCCTTCCAGTGAAGGATCAACTTCTTTTGATATATCTGAAAAATGCTCCGCAAACTCAGCCGCTGCATCTCCCATAGTTTCACTCTGTAACTCTTCGCTATCATCAGTCCTATCCTTATAATAGAAAGCAGTAACACCAAACCATAATATTGAAATCACGGGTATTGCTACGACCTGCAACAGGACATTTCCATACACAATCATCAGGACAGTAACAGCCAATGTCACTACAATTGCGGGCACAAAGAGTTTAATAGATGGCTTTATATCAACCATTGAATGTTACTAACCTTTATAGTTTTTTTAAGAATTATACTATTAAAGACTATAGGACATTTTTTATAGAAATGAGGGATTAGTCGTCTTTTTGGCCTAAAACTTCGATATCATTATTAATTTCGTCTAACTCGACTTTTTCGATGCTAACAAACTGACGGTTTATCTTATCTGCAGTAATTTTAACATCACCGACGTCCTTATGCGCCTGCCCAATATGCTTGGACAGATTTTCCATACGCTTTCCAAAGCGATCAAACTCAACAGATAGCTTCGATAAATGCTCTTGTATCAAATGCACCTGCTGGCGTGTCGCATCATCCTTAATCACGGCTCTGGCCGTTGTTAGTACAGCCATAAAGGTCGTCGGTGACACCATCCAGACACGCTTTTTCTGTGCTTCTTCGACTAGATCTGGGTGGTGCGCATGAATTTCAGCAAATACCGCCTCGGCCGGAATAAACATCACTGCACCTTCCGCTGTCTCGCCCGGGATAATATATTTGTCTGATATATCTTTGATGTGTTTTTTTATGTCGAGCTTAAATTGTTTTTCAGCTACCACCTTATCAGCTTCCGAAACATCAAAAGCCGTCATCTTCTGATAGCTTTCTAACGGAAATTTTGAATCAACCGCAATATGACCTGAGGGTTCTGGCAAAAAAAGCATACAGTCAACGCGAGTGTTATTTGAAAGACTGTACTGTAATGCATAACACTGCTCAGGCATCACATTACTAACCAGCGCTGACAGCTGCACTTCTCCGAAAGCACCTCGTGAGCGTTTATCAGCCAACACTTCTTGCAGGCTAACCACATTGCCAGACAGTTCTGTAATCTTTTTCTGAGCCTCATCGATAAGCGTCAAACGCTTCAGCACATTAGCAAAGGTTTCTGTTGTTTTATCAAAGCCTTCACCCAGCTTTTTCTCAACCTGACCACTGATTTCTTTCAATCGCAGATCCGTTTTATCGATTAAACCCTCTACCCTTTTACCAAACTCATCACCATACGCCTTTAACGACACCGCCACCTGTTCATTCTGCTTGCGACTATTTTCTGTCTGCGTCTCATGCAAGTTTTTTAATGATTCCGTCTGATGCTTTAATATAGTCTCGTTGTTTTTATATAAAATAGTATTCAGTGAAGTTTTAAACTCATTAAAATTCGAACTCATATCTTTCTGAAGCTCGGTTATTTTTTTAGTTTGTATTTCTCGGTTTTCAAAGTCTCTGGTTTTTAACTGATCCTGAAAGTCGCTCAAAGAATCAGACATTCTCGTCACTTTTTGATCAACAAAACCTCTTAATAAATCAAACTGCCGTGACTGCTCTTCGGCACGACCAGACATCACATCTTGTTTTCTTATCTGCAAGACCAGCAGCAGCAATAGAATAAGGCTGATTGAAATGATTACAGCAAAAAGAATCTGATCTAAGGTCATTATGATTTATCAACATTTAAATTTATTGTTATCATTATCTCACCCTAAACAGGCTTTGAGCAATGCATGAAAAGCAAACTTTGTAATATTACCGATATAGCTGACCCAGGTTCAAAGGAATTCAGCATTAAACAAGGCAGAAAAACTCTCGAGATTTTTGTTGTACATAAAGACTCACAGTTTCACGCCTACACCAATAGCTGCCCCCATACCGGCGCGACGTTAAATTGGCAAGAAGATCAATTTCTTGATATGGATGGAAGCTTTATCCAGTGCAGCGTTCATGACGCACTCTTTGAAATTGAAAGTGGTTACTGCGTTAGCGGTCCGTGCGCAGGCCAGTCAATGGCAGAACTTAAGGTTGTTATTGAAGACAATGAACTTTATCTTCTTGATCAATATTCTTCTTAATTTTTCTCCTGACATAAAAAAACCGGTCGCAACCGGCTTTTTTACAATAGCTACCGGCTTATCAGGCTGTCATATCCGTTTCGATCAGGTCGCGATATGCATGCCAGGTCGCATGACCTATTAATGGCATAGTCACAATAAGCCCCACACCCAGAGTTAACATACCAATAGCAGTAAAGAGAACGATCAAAAACGCCCAGTAAAACATCGGCATTTTATTTTTCATCACTGCCTTAAAACTGGTGATAGACGTTGTGATGCAATCCATTTCTTTATCCATAATCATTGGGATAGAAATAGCACTAATCGAAAAAACAAAAATAGCAATCACAGCCCCAACACCGACATATAGCGCTAAGAAACCAACACTATTATCCGAATACAATAATTCCATCACGGACATGTCATGCGAAGTTAATAATGCAGAATTAAAAAATATTGCGGCGAGTATTGCCGATAATCGAACCCAGGCGACAGTTATAATCCCTAACAGCAATGCGTACATTGCAATACAATCAGGATTACCGCAGCCGGCTTTAATGCCTCTAAAAAATGATAATTTTGTTTCGCATTTTGCCAAATCCGCCGAATTTCTACTGATTGCATAAAGTCCTACAGCCAGAAATGGCCCTAGCAACAGGAAGCCTGTTGTAATTGCAAACACAAGATGTGATGAATTTGAGTATGCATACACCAGCAACATACCAATGGCAGCAAATATGGCACCATAGGACAGACTGGTTCCCGGGGTTGTTTTAAGATCTTTCCAGCCAGCTTTTAACCATTTGCCAGGGCTGGCCATATCCAGTTTATTAATTGTGATTTTTTGTCTTCTGAGTTCTTCAGTATGACTATCTTCATTTGGATCTATGATCGTTTCACTCATGAGTACTCACCTTTATTCCTCGTTAGGCTGTCAGACTTTTTCTATATGCGCTTATCTGCATTAACTACTGAGTGCGGTGTTACTCATTCAATTATATTCTGTTAACGCCGCCAACAAACCAGTTAATAATGTTGCTAACAAATTACGCGATAGCCTGGTCGGGAAAACGAAATGCATTGCATCGCGTTTAATCCGGGTAAGGATTTATTAAAGATTTTCACCTTAAATAAAACCACCCTTAAATTAAGTATAAGAAAAAATTCTGACGAATCAAATTGTTTTTCGTACATTAAATAAGTAGAAACTACTAATAAACTAACGGATTGTAACTTATTGAAAAGTTAGAAGATAAAAACTCGATTGCGTACAAGAAAATGAATTAATTATGCAAACAATCGTACAAAGACAAAGGCTATTGAAATAACTAATCGGCCAGCAAAAAGATTACTGATTATTGTAAAACGCCATGGTTTTTTGAAGACCATCAACAAGGCCCAGTTTGTTATGTGGTGCCGTGAACACTGCCTGTAATTGAGCCTTGGGATTGATCAATAAAATAGCCGCACTATGGTCATACAAGTAATCATCTTTATTAATATCACCACTGGAACCTGCCGCTTTTAAATACACGGTACTGAGTTGCTTAGCAATATTATCTATCTGATCTTTTTTACCCGTAACACCAACAAATGCTGGATCAAAATAATACACATAATCACCTAAAATTTCTGGCTCATCCCTTTTTGAATCAACTGAAACAAATACCACCTGGGGTAATTCCATCTTCAGTACTTTCATATCAATATACGATTGCTTTAAGATCGCCAGAGTATTGGGACAAACATCCGGGCAATTGGTGTAACCAAAAAACACCAGCGACCATTTATTTTTAAATTGCTCAAGTTTGAAATCATGGCGACGCTGATCAATTAATTTAAATGGCGTCAATGCTCTGGCCGGTTTAAGTATGGTACCTTCTATAATCGGCGGCTGAGCATCACCACTATCCAGAATACTGCTTAATTTAAAACCTGCCCACATCGAAACCGTCGACAGAACGATAACCATTGAAATTTTTACAACTGTGTATTTATTCATTTTTCTCAACTTAAAATATAGTGGTCAGCCACTAAACCAACAAAGAGTAACATCAAATAATTTATCGAATAAACAAATGTCTGAATCGCCGCCTTTTCCCTGTCAGTAAACATCAGCTCAAGTGATTTATAAATAAAGACTCCGCCCAATACAACTGCAAAACTCAAATAAATCCAGCCAGCATAATAAGCAAGATAAGGCAGCAATGTAACGATAAACATCAGGATCGTGTATGCAACAATTGCAAGCTTGGTGTACTTAACACCATGCGTAACCGGCAGCATCGGAATCGCCACTTTTGCATAATCATCACGACGGTGAATTGCCAGCGCCCAAAAATGTGGTGGTGTCCATGTAAAAATAATTAATACCAGAAGCAGACCATAAGGATCAACCGAGTTAGTCACTGCCGTCCAGCCCAACAATGGAGGTGTTGCTCCAGCCAGACCACCAATAACTATATTTTGTGGCGTCGCACGCTTTAAATACATGGTGTAAATAACGGCATACCCAATCAAACTGGCAAAAGTAAGTACAGCGGTTAATACATTGATATAGACAACCAGTATTGCCATCGAGACGACACCAAGAACGACTGCAAAAATAAATGCATTTTTAATGTTCAGTCTTCCGGTCGGTAAAGGCCTCCCTTCAGTACGCGCCATCTTTGCATCTGATTTAACTTCAACCAGCTGATTTACAGCAGCTCCTGATGCAGCCGCAAGACCAATACCCAGATTAGCCACCAGCAGAATATCCCACTCTATTGCCCACGCTGGAAAAGCCAGCACTGTACCCACAACCGAAGTCAGTATTAATAGCGCGACCACTTTCGGCTTACACATTTCATAATATTCACGCCAGCCAGCGCGTCCACTATCATTCATTACCGCACCCGCTTCACTCATGATCAGAATCTCTCTTTAGGCAAAGACATATAATGAAACAAGGTTACCAGACTGAGCAGTAACAATACCGCAATTCCATTATGGGCAAGCGCAATCGGCATTGGAATCGAAAACATGACATTACTGATTCCCAAAATTACTTGCAGCACTAGTAAACCAGCACTAATCTTCAGGATGTTTCTGAAACGTTTATACTTCCAGACCTTCATAAACATGTAGAGTAATACGGCAATAGTAATGTATGCGCCCAAACGATGAGTCCACTGAATAGTGACACGCGCATCATTACCCAAAATGCCAAACTCATAATTATCAACACCATGGCCCCATAACTGGAAAGCACTGACAAAATCCATTGGTGGCAGCATACTGCCCTGACAGGTTGGGAAATCGGTACAAATGATTGCCGCGTAATTTGAACTGGTCCAGCCACCTAGAAAGATCTGAAAAAAGACCACAATCATCGCTACCTTTACCAGACCTTTTAACTCATGCTGATGGAAATCAAGTTCTCTGTCTCTTAATCGTAATGTTATGTACCAGAGTAAATTAAGTGTCACAAAGCCACCGAGCAAATGCCCCATTACGGTAAGTGGCCACAATCCAAGAGTTACCGTCCACATACCCAGCAAAGCCTGAAATATAATCAAGCCACCCAATCCAACTGCCAGTGGCGTCATATTTTTTACTTCTTCTTTATATTTAATCAGTAAAAAAGAAATTAAAAAAACCAGCAAGCCAAGCACACCTGCAAAGTAGCGGTGAATCATTTCCGGCCATGCTTTTTCAGCAACAACAGTCTGATCAGGAAAAAGCTCTTTTGCTTTTTCCAGAGCTTCAGCCGTTTGCGGCACAGTTAAATGCCCGTAACAACCCGGCCAGTCAGGACAGCCCAGACCTGCGTCACTCAGACGCGTCCACGCACCTAACAAAATAACAACCAGAGTAAGACATGCCGTACCAAATGTTAATTTGTGTGTTAATAAATTTTTCATAGTCTCAACCCCAGTCTTCTTTAACCAATCCGCGAAGCTTTTAACAGCCGCTTTATATCACTGATAATATCTTTCGCTGTTTTATCTTTGTTATATTTCAAAATAACATTACCAATCGGATCAACAATGTAAATAATGCTTTTATCCGTTAAGTCATTACCTGCTTCACCGAGAGCCTTATTAAATACTTCTTTCTCGGCGTAATAGCGATCAAAATTTGCATAATGCGTTTTAATTTTTTCTTTAAATCCAGCTTCAATATTTTTATCAAAATGAATCAGCACATTAACAAACCTTGGCGACTCTTTATGTAGTGAGGTTTTTATCTGGCGCACGGTATAAATTGTTTCTTCGCACTGTTTAGCACAATCTGCACCCATAAAAACCATCATATGCCAGTGACCATATAAGTCTTTTTCTGTTGCCCCATTACCTTCCAGAGTGGTCAGCCCCATATCCATGAGTTGCACACCGCTTGTAACAAACTCACCTTTATTAACTGTGTTTTCCGTACCGCCCACATTGTATAACCAGTAAGCTGCACCAATAGGTGCTACAAAAGTGAAAATAAGTAGCCATAACATATAAGGTTTAAAATTATTATTCTCTGTCGTTTCTTCACTCATCATCTTCATTTCTTTTTGTATTGACTATAAAAAATATACCCAGCAAGGCGCAAAATAACGCAAACCATTGCACGGCATAACCAATATGCTTATCGCTATCCAGCTTATAAGCTGGCCAGTTTCGATTAAAACCTGCCGCAGAGTTTTTATCCAGCATCACTACATAAGGTTTTAATTTTATATTTAAAACTTGTTCCAGCTCTTTAATATTTATGCTCTGAATAAAGACCGGCCATCTCCTCAAATCATATTGCTGATCCTGCAACATAAATACTTTTTCATATGGTGTTCTTACAAACCCGCTTAACTTTATTTCACCATCCGGTGTTTCAAAAACAGGCAAGTCTTTCCGGTATTGTGATCTTGGTATCCAGCCCCGGTTTACCAGTACCCACTCTTCATCATTAATTCTAAATGCAGTAATGACGTTATAGCCGGCCTTTTTATCCATGACTTTGTTATCAAGCAAAAAGTTTTTATCAGATTTAAAACTACCCGACAATGCCACTGGCATAAACTGCTTTTGCTCAGATAACTCAGGCAACAAACTCAAATCAACCGGTTTTAAATCACGGCGTGACTCGATTTGCTGTTTTAGACTTTCCTTAGATTCAGCACGTGACAACTGCCAATGCCCTAATGAATACAACAGATATAACAACAGCAGTGCAACTACTGTTGGTATTAAATTCGGACTAAACGTGTAGGACCCGAGCCTGATTGTAAATAATCGTAAATCCAGCATAGTTCGAGTCATCAATTCTATATATAATCAGTCTATCTTAACTGACTTTTAAAGCGGTATTGCTATGTTATTCAAATCCATCATTGTTATTCTTTTGCTTATGATTTTAGCGAGCTTAGGTAGAGCTCTTTATCATATGGTACGTAAAGAACGAAACCCCGATGGAGTGGTTAATTCACTTACATATCGCATTGGTCTTTCTGTATTACTATTTGTTCTTATTTTCTTCGGAGCTTACATGGGGTGGATCACACCCCATGCAATTACCTAATCTTCACTTACTAAAAATGAATATTGTGAGATGAGAGCAAGGCATAAACTAATTTGAAAGCGCAGTTTACAAGAGTAAATGAGCATTTCGAATTTGTTTATAACGCCGCTCTCGCTCGCAAGATACATTTTTATAGAATGTATACGAAGATAAACAGACCTAACCATACCACATCAACAAAATGCCAGTACCAGGCAGCTGCTTCAAATGCGAAGTGGTTGTCAGCAGTAAAGTGACCCTTCAGGCAACGTACCAGCATAACAGCGATCATGACGCCACCTATCGTTACATGGAAACCATGGAAACCGGTTAACATGAAGAAGGTGCTGCCATATATACCTGACGCCAATGTTAAACCCATTGCGTCGTCATATGCATGCATGTACTCGAGAACCTGCAATACAAGGAATGCTACACCTAACGCCAGTGTAACAATCATCCATAAATTTAACTTCGCACGTTCACCTTTACGTAAAGCGTGATGCGCAATTGTTAAGGTAACAGAAGATGTTAACAGCAGTAATGTATTGATTGCCGGTAAACCCCAAGCGCCCATTGCTTCTTTAGGAGCAACAAATTTAGCATTGTCTGGGTTTGCCAGAATCGGCCATACTGCTTCAAACGTTGGCCATAACACTTCATGTGTCATTGCGTTATTGCCTGCACCACCTAACCACGGCATAACCAGTACGCGTGCATAGAATAATGCGCCAAAGAACGCAGCGAAGAACATCACTTCAGAGAGGATGAACCACATCATACCCATACGGAATGAGACATCGACCTGACCGTTATAGCTAGGTGATTCTGCAACAACCGTACTAAACCAGCCATACATCATAGCCAGTACCGATATGAGACCAATTGCTAGAATTGGCATACCAATACTTGTTCCATGAATTGCATTTACTGCACCGAACACCGTGACAAATAATGTAAGACTTGCAATTATCGGCCATTTACTGGGTTCAGGAATAAAATATCCATCATTTGTAGACATAATACTTACCCTTTATTTATTTGCCATCGACACGTTAGATTTCTCTTTCGTTGCCGCTGGACTATTAAAGAATGTATAAGAAAGTGTCACCGTATTTATGCGTTTCGGTATGTTTTTATCGACGATAAATACAACTGGCATTTCTTTCTCTTCACCCGACTTTAATTCTTGCTGCGTAAAACAAAAACATTCCGTTTTTGTAAAGTATTTTGCAGCCTGTCCGGGCGAGACACTAGGAACGGCATTTCCAACAATCGCATTGGAAGAGACATTCTTAGCAACATAATTGATTCGACTTGGTTCTCCGGGACGTACTTTCATTTTTGAAATAGCCGGTCTGAATCTCCACGGCAGGTTGTTATTAACACTGCCAGTAAATTCAACCGTGACCCAACGATTCATATCTATATCAGCAGGTTTTACTTCTGCTGCCTGATCGCTGGTTCGGCCATTCAGGCCGGTTATGTCACAAAAAATGTCATACAGGGGAACCAATGCATAACCAAAACCGAACATAAACACGGTCGCCAACAGTAGCTTCTTAACCACTTTGCTGTTCTCGTTTTTTAGTTGGTTCTGATCAGACATTGTCGTTTCCTTATTTCACTTCCGGTGCTTCGTTAAAGCTATGGAATGGTGCTGGAGATGGCAATTGCTCAAACTCAAGACCTTCCGCGCCTTCCCAAACCTGGTCAGTCGCTTTCTCTCCACCACGGATACATTTGATTACGATGTAGAGGAATAACAACTGAATGCCACCGAATACAAATGCACCGATTGACGCCATCTGGTTAAAGTCAGTGAACTGCAATGCATAGTCAGGAATACGACGAGGCATGCCCGCTAAACCTAAGAAGTGCATTGGGAAGAACAGGACATTAACCGACACCAGTGAAATCCAGAAATGGATCTTACCCAGTGTTTCGTCATACATATTACCGGTCCATTTAGGCAGCCAGTAATACGCGCCTGCGAAGATCGCAAACAGTGCACCGGTAACCAGAACGTAATGGAAGTGAGCCACGATGAAATAAGTATCATGGTATTGGAAGTCAACTGGCGTAATTGCCATCATCAGTCCTGAGAAACCACCAATGGTAAACAGGATAATGAAAGCAACCGAGAACAACATTGGCGTTTCGAAAGTTAACGAACCTTTCCACATTGTTGCTGTCCAGTTAAAGACTTTAACACCAGTCGGTACTGCAATCAGCATGGTCGCCAGCATGAAGAACAGCTCGCCTGCCAATGGCATGCCGACTGTGTACATGTGGTGAGCCCATACGATGAATGACAGAATCGCAATCGACGCTGTTGCATAAACCATAGAGCTGTAACCAAACAGTTTCTTACGTGCAAACGTAGGAACGATCTGCGAGATGATACCGAATGAAGGCAAGATCATGATGTAAACTTCAGGATGACCGAAGAACCAAAACACGTGCTGGAACATTACCGGATCACCACCACCAGATGCTTCGAAGAACGAAGTACCGAAGTTACGGTCTGTCAACATCATAGTAACCACACCTGCAAGCACTGGCATTACCGCGATCAATAAGAAAGCAGTGATTAACCATGTCCATACAAAGATAGGCATCTTCATCAATGTCATGCCAGGAGCACGCATATTCAGAATCGTTACGATAACGTTGATTGAACCCATAATGGATGAAATACCCATTAAGTGAACACCAAAGATAAAGTAATCCGTCGATGCTGGACCGTATGTGGTTGATAGCGGCGCATAGAACGTCCAGCCAAAGTTTGGCGCAGAACCTTCCATAAACAGCGTGCTAAGCAACGTACCAAAAGCAAATGGAAGTATCCAGAAGCTCATGTTGTTCATACGCGGTAAAGCCATATCCGGTGCACCAATCATCATTGGCACTAACCAGTTAGCAAAACCCACGAATGCCGGCATGATTACACCGAACACCATGATCAGACCATGTAAGGTCGTCATTTGGTTAAAGAAATCCGGGTCTACCAGCTGCATACCAGGCTGATATAACTCGGCGCGTATTATCATGGCCATACCACCACCAATGAACAGCATGATAAAGCTGAACCATAGGTACATCGTACCGATGTCTTTGTGGTTGGTGCTGAATAACCAGCGGCCTAAACCCGTAGGTTTATGATCGTGATGATCATCACTCATTTGAGCATCCCCCTAATTATTTACGAGCCGCTTTTACATCGGCAGGTTGAACGGCATCACCAGTATTGTTACCCCAAGCATTACGCTCATAAGTAATTACTGCTGCAAGATCGGCATCAGACATCTGAGCACCATAAGCAGCCATGGCAGGATTAACTTTACTACCATTGATAACGATATCTAAGTGAGCAGCGACAGGTCCTTTTGCAATAGCACTGTCTTTAAGCGCAGGGAAACCAGCAGCTGGAATACCTTCACCGCCAGCACCGTGACAAGCGATACATTGTGCGTATACCTGCTCACCTTTTGCCATTAACTCATCTTTAGTCCAGGTTTTGCTGTCACCAGCTGCAGCTTCTTCAGCAGCACCTTTCTTCTCAGCAACCCAGGCTGCGTAATCAGCTTTAGATTTAACTTCGACAACCACTGGCATAAATCCGTGGTCTTTACCACAAAGCTCTGCACACTGACCGCGATATACACCCACTTTTGGCACGATAGTCCATGCTTCGTTGATATAACCCGGAATCGCATCTTTCTTAACCGCAAAATCAGGTACCCACCATGAGTGAATAACATCAGCCGAAGTCATTAAGAAACGTATTTTTGTATCTGCAGGAATAACCATGCGGTTATCCACGTCTAACAGATAATTAATGCCTTCGCGGTCTTTTGGATTATCTGAATTGATTGCGTCTTTGCTGCTTTTAGCCAGATTACTGAAGTAATCAAATCCTTCATGCATGTAATCGTAGTTCCATTTCCATTGATAACCGGTGATCTTAATCGTCACTTCCGCATCATCTGCTGGAGTTTCCATTTTGATCAATGTCTTGGCAGCTGGAACAGCCATGCCAACCAGAATCAAAAACGGAATAACAGTCCATAAGACTTCAACAGTCATGTTATCGTGGAAGTTCGCCGCAACGGCGCCCTTAGATTTTCTATGTTTGAATATAGATATAAATATTACACCGAAGACACCGGCACCGATGATTACACAGATCCACAATATTAGCGTGTGGAGCTCGTAAACCTCTTGACTGATTGCAGTCACACCAGGTGTCAGGTCCATTTGCGCTGCCGCAAATGATTCGGTACTAACGAACATTAGGCTTAACGCCTTAATTGTACGGAGTAGTACTGACATGCCATCCCCCATTTATTATTAACAATTTTTGTACTTAAAGGGATCAAACGCATAACAGCACTTTTAACCATACTTTTTATGCAGGATTTCTAACTTTAAGCACTCGCAGAATAATGGATTTTTGGCACGCTGCCTACAAAGTTATCTAAAACGGCGATAAAAAGTATTTTTCCAACCCCTACAAAAAATTATAAAGAGATTGAGTCGCCGGAGAGGCTTATAGAACAGGGGTTTGAACTTCAGAATAGACTAATAGAATAATAGAATAATAAAGCAAAATAACAATATAACTATTTAATAAAGGCATCCATTGGCATTAGTTAATTTGCTAAAACTCATGTTAGCAAAGAATTATTTAATAATGCTTGCTTCAGATCAATTTTGTGCTTTTTAGACTATCGACAACAGCGTTTGTACTTTTTTCCACTGCCACAGGGGCACGATTGACTCATCGATAAACTAACCACCGGCTCAGCAATCAACTCTCCACTATAATACAACCATCGATCAGAATATCGCTGAAAATCACTGATTTCATGAACACAAAACAATTTATCTTGCTGTACAAAATACGCTCTGAACTCAACCTTTCCAGTCCCATCCTCTTGCTGACCTTTTTCAGTTGAAACCACCTCAAGTCGTACCCACTTCGTGCCATCATCGAGCTCAAATTCTGCCGGGCACTGATCTTTCACCCAGCTTTCGCGCAAATAAAACTGTTCTTTTAAAACATAAGCGCTGTACCGTGAGCGCATAAGCTGTTCAGCGGTATCAGCAATCTTTTTCAAGTCAATATAAGGCTGACAACAGTCCTCATATTCTTTTCCTGAACAGCAAAAACATTTCATCAATTCAACCAAGTCGCACAAATCAAAACCACTTTATTTACATGGTTTATAGAATACCCTACAATAACCCACCATAACGATAAGGATTATAAATTAAATAATTCAAAATGAGACCATACAATCGCCTTGCCGCCGTACTGTTATCCATTATTCCATTGTTAACAATGACAATAAACGGCTCCGCTCAAAATACAGAGACTGAATTAAAAATCGGTGTCCGCGCCATCAATGGCACTGAAAAAGCGATACTTCAATGGAGTGACACAGCGCGCGCATTAAGCGAACAAGTTGACGGTTTCAGTTTCAGATTAGTTCCCATTGTAGAATTTAATCACATGCGAGCGGCTGTTCAGAACAGAGAGGTAGATTTTGTTTTAACCAATCCATTGGCATATATCGACCTCAACAAGCAATTTAGTGTCCATCGAATTTTAACACTCAATAAAAAACAACCAAATGGCATCGCCTCTACCTCTTTTTCCAGCGTCATTTTTACCCGCGCAGATGCAGCCGACATTAACCAGTTTAGTGATTTCAAAGGCAAAAGCATAATGGGCGTAGACCCGGAAGCCTTTGGCGGCTGGCAAATGGCGGTACGGGAATTACTGCAACAGAATATAAATCTTGAAGAAGAAAACATTGAAACTAAATTCGCTCATGATAGTTCTCATCAATCAGTAGTCAGCGCCATAATTAACAAGCAAGCTGATATTGGTGTCATCAGATCAGGCATTATTGAGCAACTTATTTCAGAAGGTACAATCAAAGGTGACGAATTTAAAATAATAAATCAGCACCATGACAGCTACCCCAGTATTCACAGCACAAAACATTACCCGGAATGGCCTTTTTCGGTACTTCCACACATTACTGATAAGGTATCAAATAAAGTCTTTCACGCCCTGCTTTCAATAAAACCAAAATCAAAAGCAGCCATGAGTGGTAACTATATAAACTGGGCCGCTCCTTTGGATTACTCTGAAGTAAACCAGCTCATTTCTGATATCAAATACCGTCACGTAACGCTCAGTAATATTTGGCAGGAACATAAAACAACCATCAGACTGATTATTATTTTTGTCTTAGCCATTACTATTTACACACTTTATCTACTCTCAATTAACCGCAAACTGGCCAGTTCAGAACGCGAACTTCACCATCATCGAAATCATCTTGAAGAACTGGTTGAAGAAAGAACCACAGAACTTAATCAGGAAGCTATTCATCATAAAAAAACTGCTAGCGAATTAAGTAAAGCCAAACTTGCTGCTGATGAAGCCAATAAAGCTAAATCAGAATTTCTTTCTCAGATGAGCCATGAACTACGAACCCCTTTAAATGCCATTCTGGGGTTTGGTCAGCTCATTAAAATGGATACCACCAATAATAGTGACACCTACGACAACACAGAAGAAATACTCACGGCAGGAAAATATTTACTTAGTTTAATCAATGAGATTCTTGACTTATCTAAAATAGAATCGGGAAGCCTTGAAGTATCACTTCAAAAAACAGATTGCTCTGACATACTGAATGAGTGCATTTCACT
>Ga0316206_1001019_pt1 | contig 28896 bp, 26 predicted proteins | sample 6monthpyrite_MG_FD_204942 | JGI IMG/M metagenome (GOLD analysis project Ga0316206, IMG submission 204942) | Microbial mat bacterial communities from mineral coupon in-situ incubated in ocean water Damariscotta River, Maine, United States -... | ecosystem: Environmental > Aquatic > Marine >... | reverse complement strand
TCTGTCCTATGACCTCACTTAATAATAAAGCTTGCGCTACACTTAGCGCCTTTGCTCCTCCTCTCGATCAGCTAATGGCATAATCCTGCCAGAGCCGTCCATTGTTTAATTATGTACGGGAGGCTTTGTATGCTTTTTTAAATAATTGGATTATGTATCCCATTTTAACAAGCCGTAGCTGATGTGGGCTATACAGAAACAGGCAATCTCTAAGTTAATATGTAACAAAATGGGGCGGTTTACTGTTTTATTTATTTTAATTTTTACTGTGTATGGGCTTGCACCAATTGATTAACTGCCGATTTAGCTCGGCGCACCGGTGGCGCACTGGGTGTCTAGTTATTTTTCGTTCGGCTTACGTCCTATGTTTTCCTGGCCAAATAAATAGTATGACGACTACCTTTACCTTTATGCGCCCTGACGGTTTTAGTTTCGACTTTAAAGCGAGCTTTCTTCAGTTGTAGGGTGAACTTTGGATCATGCCATGCTGACCACACCGCTAACACGCCACCAGGATGAAGTGTTTGTTGTATCGCGAGTAAGCTTTCGATGGAATAGAGTTTACTATTGTCGGCTTGTGTAAACCCCTCAGGGCCGTTATCAACATCTAATAAAACAACGTCATAAGTCGCTTGCTTTGTTTTGAAAAGCTCAGCCACATCACCCAGGTGTATCCTAACCCTGTTATCATCAAGCGGTCTGCCTGCACATTCGCCCAACAGACCTTTATTCCATTCAATAACTTCAGGTATCAGTTCAGCAACCACCACCTGAGAACTTATTGATGTTGCTTTGAGTGCTGCAGCCAGCGTGAAGCCCATCCCCAGTCCGCCGACTAACACCTTCGTACTCTCAACCCCTTGAATATGTGCGCAACCTAACTCAGCCAGCGCTAGCTCGGAACAATGTACTCGACTGGTCATTAAATCGCCACGCGCACCTTTTAAATGAATAGAAAAATCATTCCCACGCTGGGTTAGCCTAAGTTCACCACCGTTATTGGGAATGTTGGCTGTACCTAATAATGTCGAAGGGTTGTTCATAAATTCTCAATTTTAAAGTGGCGTTCTTGATTACAGAGTTTTCGCATAATTGTAATGTTTGGATTTATTTTGTAATTAATTGTTTATGACGACAAGCATGACGACAAGCATGACGACCAGCATAATGTGTTGACGCTATATGGCGGACGCATAAGGGATAACAAAAAATGATACGCTTGTTATGTGTTTTAATTTGTCACATGCTTATCCGCCCAATCTAGGAATATTGCAGGTAGTTCATCAAGATTTTGAGGGCCACCGAAACCCACAAATTTATCCTTTACTTTAACACAATCGAATTAATCGGGGCCAGGGAATTATCGAAGCCATGGAATTAATTGAATCCAGGGAATTATCGAATCCAGGGAATTAATTGAATCCAGGGAATTAATCGAATCCAGGGAATTAATCGGGGTAATTACTTTCGACTTTTTGCACAGGTGTATGTGGATGGTAAAAACCTGGCGGATGCGTTGGTTAAGGCAAAAGTTGCAAGGTGTTTTATGGGGGCACCCAGTTGGAGTGGTGTGGTTAGCGACTTTACAGGCTAGATTATGTTTTTATAAATATTGAAAGATAGCGAAGACAGTCAGTTTTCCTTCGCATATGGTGCTGCACATGCCTTAGCTTTAGCCGCCTTACGCTGGGCCATGGCTATGCTCTGAAAATAGATATATAGTCTATCAGTGCCTTGAACAAACAACAGGTTAGAAAATGCTAAATGGAGCGTGTTAGATAATTACCATAAACAATGCAACCTGGCAGCGTACGAAGAGAGTTTAGAAATAACACCGCAATTGCTTCAGAAATTAATCACTATAACGGACGAACTAATGTTGTTATTGATTAATTCAGATTCATATGGTTTATTAAAAAATTACAATTTAATTTATCAATAAATAAAGAGCTCATCGTTCTTTAAGTTAAGTATTATCTGCTCTGAGTTAACAGTGTTAGCGTGTCTTTTTTGGTGGCGTTTTTTGTGTCAGGGTCTTTCATTTCTCTGATTAGCTGAAGGTCTATTGCATTCTTAGTAATTATGTCGCGCTAGAAACTGAATTGTTTTTTTTAAAAATTGTTTCTCATGCTTTTTTGTTTAAGTTATAATCCTTATCTGTTGTTACACTTCATATGCTCCAATCAGTCAAGGATACGTTGAGTAATTGTTTGTTTAGTCTTAATTAATAAGGAAATCTTATGTTGTTTAGAAAAGTCTTGTTTTTTGTTTCAATTTTATGTGTATCTACTCAATCAGTGGCGGGTGCGTTTGTTCAAGCGGGTGTACACTTCGGGGGAGATACACTGGCTACGGTTGACTTTTTTGACTCAGATAGTCAATCAATTGAAGCGGGCGGATTAATATCAGGTTCAGTCGGATATGAGACTGATCTCAGTGAATCGATATTAATGAAACTTTCCGCAGGTATTAAATTTGACACTATTGCGGCTACAAATGCCGATATAGACTTTTTCCGCTATCCACTCAATGGCATGATTTTTTATAAAACAAAAAATCTACATTTTGGTGCGGGCATTACCCAGCATTTAGGGGTTAAATTATCAATTGACGGTGCTTTTGGTTCCGATACGGCAAACTTTAAAGATGCAACGGGTTTAGTGTTACAGATGGACTATTTGCTCAATGAACGTGGTTACCTGAGTCTGACATTCACTTCGATTGATTATGAACAAGCCAATTTTAATGGAAGTGTCGATGGTAGTAGCATTGGTGTTCTGATTGGGTTTCGATTTGGCAAATAATAGAAAATAAACTTTATGGCGGTATTTGAGAGTCGCAAGTTATAGATGAAAATAAATAAGGCAAGGCGTAGTTGTTTCCAATCATAGAAACAACTACGCTTTGGGAACAACTCTTATCGGCCCAACTAATTCATTGCTAATTTATTCTAGTTTTGTCTTTCTTATTTTTATAGTTACAGAAGATGAAAACTTTGTAACTATTAATCATTGTTCCAACATAATGGTTAGTGGGACAAATGAGATCGGACTGAGAGACAATTTCCTCTGATTAAAAGTGTCCGTAAAACTGGGCATGGCCGATCAGACGCAGTCCCATGATCTTCCAGGCAAGAGCCTGCCTTTCTGCAGACAGTCACTGCAGATCAGCATATTTTTTTGACTTTTTAGAATTGGATAGTGTCATATTATTTGGCACACAACATGGAACTATTTGATAGGGCAAGCAACTCTGAATTGGCTTTTAGGGTAATGCTTCAGTAACCAGCTTGCTGAATAAATTTTCATACCACCATTGTCCATATGCTTGGCTATATTTGAAATCTGCACGGCCGCGTTAGCCACTATCATTGAAGCTTTCTGTGGTTGCGCCTCACTATGTGCAAAATCCATTGTATTACTACTGAGTCGATTTGCAATATTATGCAAGCGTTCACTCGCCAGGGGGTGAGTAAGTTCCCCTATCGTATTTTGTTGATATTCCCATGTTTTTAAATCTGGAAATGGTTCAAACATATAGGAGGAGATAAAATATTGCAGCATACCTGCCGGCATCACACCAATGGAAGCCATCGCATTGAGGGCATAATTATCGGCTGCCAATTCCTGGGCCTGCGATTCATACCCTTTCAGGTTAACCTTGTGATTGTGAACAATATGCCCCGCTTCATGAGCCATCAGAAAATAGATCGCTGATTTATGAAGTTTAAGAGACAGTGAATTCACACGTTTGTTTTTGATCACTGACATATTCAGACCAAATGCCTGTAACGGGGCCTCCTGTGTTTCTCTCTTGCCAAGTACCGACGATAGATAAGACGTTATATAAGCCGTATCACAGTTGTTTTCTTCAAACCATGCCCAGACAATAGTTAGTTCATCAAGAAACTTCACTGACGATATTGGAATTATGATCGTCTTATTCCATGGTTGCGCGCCGTACTGCAGTGGATGCTCACCCTGCAATGGCATATTCAATTTAACATTAGATAATTTTTGGCGATGCTCATATGCCAGCTGTCTTACCAAATCTTCCCTGAATACACCAATGAGATTATTCTCATAAGTATTTTTGGCTTCCATTAGTTGCTGCTGATTAAATAAATTAAAACTGACTGCCTGTACGCTGTATGGAATCAGTAAAATCGTTAACACAATAAATAATTTTTGATTTATTTTGCACATCTCGGATCCCTCCTGTTAAATATTTCTTGTACAACTCTAACGGGTGCATCTCCTCTTGCTTCTAGCGCCCAGCTTTCGAACTGATCGAATTCACCCCAGCCGTCATCCCACATTTGGTACATTAGCGCTACACGCGCATAGTCTATGGCGGAAGTTTCAGGTTGTTTAAAACTATAAACATCTCGAACACAGGTTAACTGGTGTAGCGCTTTAGTCAGGTGTGCTTTATTGGCATTGGTGGCCGAATCATTATTTTTAGAAACCTCATTCATTGCTCTGTCAATTTCCAGCTGCGTGGTATTAGATGCCACGTTGGAAACACTTCCCATAACACCATCCTGCGTGATTTTAATGGGATAGGTAAAACTGGCGATGATTATGCCTGCAGAACAAATTGCAAAAAAAGTTCCCGGCGCAATGCGTGATAACGAGATAGTTAAACCGGGTGTTTCAATTGTTCCACCACTACTTGACTCATGCGGCACGGCGAAGAACAGGCGATAACCAAAGTAGGCAAGCAACCCGCTAATAAGTAATGCTACAAGTCTTACTAAAGCAACAATTATTCCTGCTTTTATTGGATCCATACTAACAGTAACTCCTGTACATATTACGCTAATCCAGTTTATGCCATCACTGCTTTAGTAACAGCCTGTTGAATCACAACACACACCACCCATGCAATTAGTCCCACCTGGACCAGCGCCTATCCCATTATTCATTTGCTGTAACAATGCCTGACATGACGGTGGTAATTGTTGAATATGTGTCGACAAATTTTGCAGCCTTTGCATTAAAAGTTCCACATTAAATGTTTGCGCAAATTCCATACCAACCTGCAATGACATTTGCATAACTTGCACTGTACGCTGATAGTCATCACCCTGACAACTTAATGCTGCTGGACTAACCAGGCTTAGAGCGACAAACACCAGTATATATTTTAGTTCCACGTACACTGACTTTGGCAGATATCTGGGACGAGCATTACCTGATATTGAAAACTCATATTCACTGGTGCACATAACCACCTCCTTGAACCTGAACTCAACGATAGAAATAATAAAACCTAAACTGAGCATTTTACTGTGTGATACATTTAATCCATTAACGCACACTACACATGTTATGTTAATGCTGGTTTTATATAATTGTAATGATTTATATCAAGCGTTTTTACTAGTTTAATCTGATAATTAAAGTATACGAAGAGGTGTGGTCTTTACGTGAATTTTTTTATAACACTTAGTCTATGTTTCGTATGTAATTATATATTTAAAAACTAAAACATTTAATCTTTAATTGTTAATTTAAGTTTTTTCCAGAGTCACATCAACTGGAGTGCTTATCATGAAAAATGTCCTCTTAAATATTATAAAAGTTTCTTATTCCCTACCACGGTTAGTGACTATGATTTTATTATCATCATTCATATTAGCTTTTGGTACCGGCTGTGAAAAAACAAAAGATTATTCAGGATTTGCCGAGTCATATCACAACCTGCTATTTGATTCTACTAACTATGACAACTACTTAGCCACTGTTGAACCTCAGAAAAGTGAATTTTTTTATAAGTGTTTAAACAAACACAGGGCGAGGCATCATAATGAAGCGCAAATCAGAATTAATGCCTGCATTAACCAATGCCCAGACTTTGACTCAGTATGCAATTTTAACTGCAACATAAGCAGTGGAACAGAAATTTTCGAAGGTCGACGCGATTTATTAGAATTAGAACAAGTGACTTTACAGCAAAACCTTAATACAGATGTACTAAAACAAAATGGTGGATTTTTGGCAGAGATTGATTGCCTGGGCATCAACTTAGTACGATCACTGGATGGTTTACCTGGCCTGTCTTGTACCCAAATCGGTGTTGAATATAGAAATAATTATATGAGTGAAAACCATTGCAAGTTCAAGAAGTATTTTTATGAGAGTGACTGGAGTTTATAGATAATATTATATTACTACTTTGTAGTGATGAAAATAATATTAGATAAAAATTAAACTTGAAAATATATACTCAGAAACCCACGGGCTGGCATAAGAAAAATGAAAGAATGGATCAGATCTTGCGTTTTGCTACGGCTTGTAAGGCTATGGCAAAAGACAAGACTTGATCTCGTGTTTCATGACTCCGTGTTTTGTGAACTAAGGTTTAGCGCGATACTTCTTATGGCAGCCTCTACAAGCCTGGAATAAGTTTTCAAACTGCGGTTTGATCAGGTTGATGTCACCGCTGTTTGCTATCTTTGCCAGTTTATTGGCTTCTATTCGAAGTACTGAAAGGTGTTGTTTAACGTCGTCGTTATTGTTAAATAATTCGGGTTTCGCAATCGTTGTCTTCCAGCCTTTACCACTTTCTGTTCCCGGTGCAAACAAAGCGTGAAGGTTGGTGTTAGCGACCGCTGCAATTGCATTGGCGGCATCGCTTACCTGTTGTTGATTGTACGACTGTGGTTTTTTCACAACCTGCTTTTTAATCGTGCCGACATTCCAGCGCATAAACATCATGGCTGATTGACGATATTTGATTAGATCTTCAGGTTTTGCTTTGGCAAAGGTGGTCGATGAGAGGGTTATTAAAATTAAAACGCATACGATTTTAGTTTTCATGTGTAACTCCGGAGTGGGTTTTTAAAATACTTGTTTTTGAGTGAGTGTGCTTAGAAATTCATTGATCATCTCGATGGCGTCATCGGCATTGAGGTCTCTGAACATGTGGTCAGCGCCTTCAATCACGCTCATCTGGATGTGTTTGTTGTCTATCAGCGGTGCAATTTTTTTGTCAAGATCGATAACGACCTCATCGGCACCGGCGACGACGACCAGTGTGGGGACTTTCAATTTTGAAATAAGCCAGGGTGAGTCAAGTCGAGGGTCAGCGCCATAATAAGAAACAAATGCTTCGGCTGTTGCGCGGGTATCACGACAGAACATCATGTTGACATGTTCTAGCACCGTGCTGCCATTACCTGTGCGGACTAATTTACTGGCCTTACTCAATAACGGTTGCAAGGGTGTGCCGTAACGTTGTTCATAACCGGCGCCGCCGTTGTTGCTCGTTTGTGGTGCCATTAACACAGCGCCCTTGATGAGGGAGTGGTTATGTTCAGACAGGTAAAGTGCCGTTTGCCCGGCGCCGCGCGAATGGCCAAGTAGCACGACCTGCTGTGTATCCTGAGCGGATAACCATTTCATCCAGGTGTCGATCTCATCGGCGGCGTCTGTATGTTGGTGATGATGTGTGTTTTTACAGTCGTAGGCTCCCTGGCGATTGTTAAGCCCCAGACTAAGATTAATGGCGAGGGTATTGTATCCAAGGTCTTTAAGCTGATCCTGCAGGTATCCGATGATTTCCATATCACGGTGCATGAGCCCTCCATGGGTAATAAGAATTGCACCTTCGGATAATGACTTACCCTGGGCGAGGATGAGATTTGCTGACAGCATCAGGTTCTGATGTGGCAGGGTAATTTCTTTTGCCTGAATGATTTGGCCAGCCCCGTAAAATAGGGCGATCAAAATATAATGATAAATTTTCATGCGTAGATTCCTGCAAGTTAGTATGTGCTTTACTTGATATCATTCTGCTGAAGAAATTGGATGATGAACTTCTGATGCTTTTCTGATTCTTTTCTGATGTTTAAATATTCTTTTTTTTCAACAGCTTAACTACACAATAAAAATGCGCCTATGCGCTTTTGATGTATAAACGCGATCATGAAACTTCGGTATATCTCACTCAATGGCATGTCGATACTGCGCCAAATAATTTATGCAGTGCTGAAGCGGACATAAAATTGCAAAGCAGCTTCTCAAGACACTCATATTAAGCAGCTTCTCAAAGCTTCTCAAGACACCCATATTAAGTAGCCAGTAAAAACAAAAACTTAGATTGAATCCAGGTTTTTTGTTACAGTGGGTGTCCTGGTTGGAGTGTCCTGATTGGTGTGTTTTACAGGAATTTATTTTGAGGAATTTAATATGAACGTACAGCATCAAACTTTAAAAAATAAATGCTTTTTTTTGTTATTAATAGCTTTCTCTGTTTTAACGCCTGTTTTTGCCGACACTGTTAAAGTGACTCCATTAGGGAGTCATAGTGGTGAATTTTGCAGTCGTGATCGTGCACTCGTTTTTGAAGATCCGGATGGTACACGTTTACTTTATGATGCAGGGCGCACTGTTGCAGGGGCTAATGACGCGCGATTAGGTAAGATTGATGTTGTGTTAGTTAGTCATATGCACGGTGACCATGTGGGTAACCAACATATTAAACGGTTAAACGAGGGGAGTTGTGGCAAACCTGAAACACCGGTGAATGATTTACCGCATACCAATAGTGTAAAAATCGCGTTAGCTAAAAAAGCAAAAATTATTACCGGCAGTGAGATGCCTCAATTTTTTGCGAGTAAGCTAAAACAGTTGGGTGGTGATCCTAAAGATGCTTTATTGGTTCGGTTTGGCGGTTCGCGAAAAGTTGGTGGTGTAACGATAACTACCGTACCCGCTGTTCATTCAAATGGTATTGCCAGTGGTATGGTCGGTGGTAAGCTGGGCGCTTTGTTAAAAGAATCAGGTTTAACGGCACATGCGGGACCCGCCACGGGTTATGTTTTGGGTTTTTCAAATGGTTTAGTCGTTTACCTTTCAGGTGATACCGGTTTGACGGCCGAGCAAAAAGTGGTTGTGGGTGAACACTATAAAGCAAAACTGGTGGTAATGAATATTGGTGATACTTATACAACAGGTCCAAAAGAAGCCGCGTATGTAATTAATGAATTGATTAAACCTAATGCGGTTATTGCATCTCACGCCAATGAGGCAGCAACCCTGTCGGGTAAAGTGATAAGTGGTACACGAACAGATACCTTTATTAAAGTAACGCGTGTACCGGTGCATCTGCCGCTGAGTGGAAAAACCATGACGTTTAATCGTGATGCGAAATGCATGAGTGGTTGTTAATCTTAAAGAGATATTGATATGGATAAAAAATAGTCCAGTTCTTTGTTATGCTCCCCTTTAGAAAAAGGCGGAGTGAGGGAGATTTAAAAACTTTCATATTTTTAACACTATTAATATCAGAGTAGAAACCTGATATGTTCTAAATCTCCCCCGTATAATTAATATTTAGCACTCTCCAGCGGGTCGCAATAAAAATATAGGTATTCCCTCTTTTTCAAAGAGGGGAGCAATACAAATAGAAAATATTGTATTTAATGACTTAACTCTTAACTTACTGGCATTGAGCCCGCTCCCTTTAATTTTCAGTACATATTTATTATGCCAAAGAGCGGGTAATCAGCATAATCAGAATAGCGAACAGCAACACGATAACCCATTTGAGATGGTGGGCGATGTTACGCAATAAAATTTTAGTTTCCTCATCCATAATACAAATCCTTAAGTCGTGAAAGGGTTTAATAATTTCAGGTTTATTTATTAGAGTGTAAACACAGAATACCTCGTAAAGCGGCTTCATATCATCGTATAATTAAGAAGCCAGAAAATTATTGATAGGTATCAATTTTTATTCTTAAGTTATGAGATAAGTTTTACGCAATGAGGGTTATATGAAGTTAATATTTATAGGTATTCTGCTGTTGTTTAATGTTGCCTGTGTCTCGCTAGGGGACTCAGATTGTGTGTTAGTACCGGGGACTTTGATTTGCGTTGAAAATTAAACGTGCCCGTAAACGATCGGGGATTGAGTACCCTTTAACAATAATCGCTTATTATTGGTATAATCCCCGTTTGAACTAAGTAACCCCTCTCTCTATGTCAGCTTTCCCCGTCCCCGTCGCTAGAACTGCGTTATTCGATTACCCTAAATACTGGGCCGAATGTTATGGCGTTGCGCCTTTTTTACCCACCTGCTGTGCCGAGATGGATGCGCTGGGCTGGGATTCCTGCGATATTATTATTGTCACCGGTGATGCCTATGTTGATCATCCCTCGTTTGGTATGGCGATTATCGGGCGTTTGCTGGAAGGCCAGGGGTTTCGTGTCGGTATTATCGCACAACCGGTATGGGACTCTAAAGAGGCCTTTGAAGTGCTGGGCAAACCCAATCTATTTTTCGGTGTCGCGGCCGGTAATATGGATTCAATGATTAACCGTTACACGGCGGATAGAAAACTGCGCTCCGATGATGCCTATACACCCGGTGATGTCGGTGGCAAACGTCCTGACCGCAGTTCGTTGGTCTATGCGCAACGTTGTAAGGAAGCCTGGACGGAGGTGCCGGTGATTCTGGGTGGCATCGAGGCATCATTAAGGCGCATAGCACATTATGACTACTGGCAGGATAAAGTGCGGCGCTCCATTCTGGTGGATGCAACGGCTGACATGTTGTTATACGGCAATGCTGAACGTGCAATTATTGAAGTGGCGCATCGGCTTGCACAGGGTGAAGCCATCGAGCAGATAACCGATGTGCGCGGCACGGTATTTGTGCGGCGCGATACTCCGCAGGGCTGGATGGAAATTGATTCTTCACGTATCGATCGGCCGGGCAAGATTGATAAAGTTGTGAACCCTTATATCAACACGCAGGAGATGAGCGCCTGTGAACAGCAGCGCCGTAATGATTCATTTAACGGCTCACAATATAATGCAGAGGGTGAGCAGGTCATCGAGCATGGTCGTTTAAAGCAGGCGCGGCCAAAACTGGATCGTGCGCAGAGTGTGATTCGTTTGCCTGCCTTTGAAAAAGTCAGCAGTGATGCGGCATTGTATGCTCATGCCAATCGCGTGTTGCACCTGGAAACCAATCCCGGCAATGCGCGTGCACTGGTGCAAAAACATGGCAAGGTCGATGTCTGGTTGAACCCACCTCCCATTCCCCTGACGACGCCTGAAATGGATTATGTGTTTGCGATGCCGTTTGCGCGTGTGCCACACCCGCAATACAAGGGCGCGAAAATTCCGGCTTATGAGATGATCCGTTTTTCGGTGAATATTATGCGTGGCTGTTTTGGCGGCTGCACTTTTTGTTCTATTACCGAACATGAAGGCCGCATCATTCAAAACCGTTCGAAAGAATCTATCCTGGATGAAATTGAGCAGATTCGTGACACCGTACCGGGTTTCACCGGGGTTATTTCTGACCTCGGTGGGCCAACGGCAAACATGTATCGCATTGCCTGTAAAACCCCCGAAATCGAAGCGGCCTGCCGTAAACCCAGTTGCGTTTATCCGGGCATTTGTTCTAACTTAAATACCGATCATTCTGCGCTTACGCAAATTTATCGCGAAGCACGCGCGTTACCCGGGGTTAAAAAAGTACTGATTGCCTCGGGTCTGCGCTACGATCTGGCGATTCGTGATCCTGAGTACGTAAAAGAGCTAGTGACGCACCACGTGGGTGGATGTTTAAAAATCGCACCGGAACATTCAGAAGATGGGCCTTTGTCGAAAATGATGAAACCCGGCATGGCTGCATATGATCAATTTAAACGCATGTTTGAAAAGTATTCTAAGCAAGCGGGCAAAGAACAATACCTGATACCGTATTTTATTGCGGCCCATCCAGGCACCACCGATGAGGACATGCTCAACCTTGCCCTGTGGTTAAAACGCAACGGTTTTAAGGCCGATCAGGTGCAGGCGTTTTATCCATCACCTATGGCAACCGCGACGGCGATGTACCACACAGGAAAAAATCCATTACGCAAGGTGACTTACAAAAGTGAGCCGGTGGAAAGTGTTAAAGATCCGGAGCAACGTAAACTGCACAAGGCGTTTTTGCGTTATCACGATTCGACACACTGGCCCATGTTACGCGAAGCACTTAAGCGAATGGGACGTGCGGATTTAATTGGCGACGCTGATAAACAGCTTATACCAAAAGATCAACCCGCCTCCAGTGGTGATTACCAGGCCGCGCGCAGAAAAAATTCCACCGCTGCACATTTGCGCTCCACCCAGTCGCGGCCCACCCAGTCGCGCTCCACCCAGTCGAATCGAAAAAAGACTAAAAAAATACTGACTCAGCACACGGGTTTACCGCCGCGTAAGCAGTAAAGATGAAGCGATTTAAATTGAAATTAATAGGAAAATTAATACGAAAATTAAAAAAGAAATTAAAGCGCCCGGATCTGACCTGTTAACGGTTATCATTGTCATCTTCTCTGCCGCGAGCCTAACCCACTATGCAACCACAAGCTGACCCCTTTATTGTTCCTCTGTGTGAAGAGGAGATCGAGGTGCTTTATCAGGATCAACATCTACTTTTAATCAATAAGCCCTCTGGCTTGTTGACGCTTTCGGGCAAGCATCCGCTTAATAAAGATTCAGTACACTTGCGTCTGGTCAAAGATTTTCCGACTGCAACAATGGTTCATCGGCTTGATTTTGGTACATCGGGTCTTTTGATCGTGGCACTCAATAAGGCGGTTAATGCGCATATTGGTAAGCAGTTTCAAGCGCACAATATCAGCAAAACCTATACAGCAATTTTGCAGGGTGATGTTATCGCACAGAGTGGTTGTATCGATATGCCGATTGCCAAAGACAGCCCCAATTTCCCGTTACAAAAAATCTGTTATGAGACCGGTAAGCCTGCGGTTAGTCATTATGATGTGGTGGAACGGCTGAGTGATTATCGGGGCAAGCCAGTTTCTACCCGGGTGATTTTCAAACCCGTTTCTGGTCGCACCCATCAATTACGGATTCACAGCCGGGAATTAGGTCACCCGATTTTGGGGTGTGATCTGTATGCGACGGATGAGGCATTTTTTATGGCGGATCGTCTCATGTTACACGCCACCCGTATTGAATTTGATCACCCGGTTAGCGGGAAGAGGATTAACGGTTTTAGCCCTTGTCCGTTTTAGAATATTTGTAATAACAGGTAACACAACCCAATCAACTATCGAAACTATTATCGTAATGAATAAATTATCCGTACTCGTCAACAATGAACCCGTCTTTGAGTTTGATCGTGATATAACGTTTGATGAGCCTCAGTTAGCCTTCCTTAACCGGATGGATAGCGATATGGACAAAGGCATCAAGGTCCGTGGCCATTTACAGGTTGATCCTGACAGTGAGCAACGTGCCACATTTGTGGTGATGAACCTTATCAAAGCACTGCAGCAGGATAATGAGGCTGTTGTATCGGCATCCTGTGCCTATCTGCTTAATCGTCATCCCGCGTTGATCGAAGTGCATGCGAATGATGATGTTGATAGCGTAAAAATCGAACTTATTGAAGAAGAGAACTAGAAAATAGAGCTAGAAGAATAGAATTAAAACGAACGATCCGTTACCTGATTTTATTGCCTGTTAACAGGGGTTTCAACCCAGGCCACACATTCTTCATTATCTGTGGTTGTGCTTCTGCTTTTGGATGTATACCGTCTTGCTGAATTAATACACGCTTTTCTGCAACCTGCTTTAGCATTTCTGGCACCAGCGGTATGTTGTAACGTGTCGCAAGGTTTTCGTACAGGGCGGTGAACTGTTGCGTGTAGACAGGGCCGTAATTGGGGGGCAGGCGAACACCGACGAGCAGTGCTTTGGCATTGTTCTGCTGGCAGCGTTCGATAATGCGGGCCAGGCTGTTTTCGATTTCAGAAAATGCGAGGCCGCGTAATCCATCGTTACCGCCTAATGCAATAATAACAATCTGGGGTTTATGGCTGCGAAGGGCGGTTTCAATTCGGCTTAAACCTGTGCGGGTGGTGTCGCCACTGACGCTTGCATTAATCACCCGGTATTCATATTTTTCTCGGGTTATCTGCTGCTGTAGTAACGCGACCCAGCCTTCATCGGTATCGATACCATACGCGCTGCTTAAGCTATCACCTAACACCAGAATGCTGGCGGCTGTTTTATTGCTGGCGAATGCGGTCGCATTGCTTAATAATGAAGCACAGCAAAAAACGGCTAAAAATAGTTGGAAGGATTTTATCATCATGTTAACTGGTGTATCACCTGTGTTTGTGGAAGCCCGTAATCTGGGTAAGCAAGTGTCAACCCGCGAAGGTGTGTTGACCTTGCTACATGATATCAATTTTACGATCGATGCGGGTACCTCAGTCGCTATTCTGGGTGCTTCAGGTTCGGGTAAAACCACATTGTTGGGTTTGCTTGCCGGGTTAGATACGCCTACGCAGGGTGAAGTGATTATTGATAATCACAATCTTAATGATTTAGATGAAGATGGCAGAGCATCGTTGCGGGCTGAAATGGTCGGATTCGTATTCCAGAATTTTCAGTTGCTGCTGGGTCTCAGCGCGCTCGAGAATGTCATGCTGCCGCTCGAACTTGCACAGGCCCCCCATCCGCGTAAGACCGCCGAAGAATTGCTCAATAGAGTCGGTCTCGGTGAACGTATCCATCATTATCCGAATCAGCTCTCGGGCGGTGAACAACAACGTTGTGCGATCGCGCGGGCATTTTCCACGCAGCCGCGTTGCCTGTTTGCTGATGAGCCCACCGGCAATCTCGATAGCGAAACTGGCAAACGCATCATCGATTTATTATTTGAGCTGAATGCGGAGCAGGGTACGACATTGATCATGGCAACGCATGATGGTCAGCTTTCGCAATTATGCGAGCAGCGCATGCATCTCGATGCGGGTCAGCTTGTTAAAAATGATCTCACTTCTGGCGTTGCGGATGCGTCCCATGATTGAAGCCAGACCTGACAAAGGTTTTGTTTTTCTCTGGCAAAATTCGTGGCGAATGCTGTGGCGTGACTGGCGTGGCGGTGAGCTCAATATACTCGCCATCGGTCTGGTGATTGCGGTTACCAGTATTACCGCCGTCGGATTTTTTACCGACAGGATAGAGCGCGGCCTCAAATTGCAATCGGCAGAACTGATCGGTGCTGACCTGGTCATCACGTCCGCCAAATCCGAGGTGTACAACTACATTGAGGATGTGCGCGCCTATGATTTTCAGGTCGCTACAACGCAGCAATTTCGCAGCGTAGCCCTTGGCAATAACCAGCCACAGCTGGTCGAAGTTAAAGCCGTTTCGGAAACATACCCGTTGCGGGGTGTATTGCGTGTCAGTGATACGCCATTCGGTGACGATGAAGCAACCACCGATACGCCGTCAGCAGGTGATGTTTGGGTGGAGGCACGTTTGTTGCAATTACTTAAACTTGAAATCGGTGACACGGTCAGGCTGGGTTCTTCGACATTTACACTGCGCAAGGTGTTGCGTTTTGAGCCCGACCGCGGCGGCGATCTGTTCAGTGTTGCACCACGTGTGTTGATGAATCGCGCGGATGTCGATGCGACTGGCCTGATCGGTGTCGGTGCATTGGCGAGTTATCGTGTATTGATTTCAGGTGTGCGCAAGGATATCGAAAATTATCGGCAAGCTATCAGTAAAAATCTTCGCAACGGCGAACAGATACTGACAGTGGAAGAAGGTCGTCCGGAATTAAATATTGCACTGCAACGTGCACAGCAGTTTCTTGGCCTTGCTGCATTGATCAGTGTGTTACTGGCCGGTGTTGCAGTGGCAACCGTTGCCTATCGGTTTGCCAGTCGACATCTCGATACCAGCGCGATGTTGCGTTGTCTTGGTGCCTCACAGAAAACCATCATCCGGTTATTCGGGATGGAAATGTTATGGCTCGCGCTGCTAGCCAGCACACTGGGGTGTTTGCTCGGTGTGCTTACACAATTTGTTATTACTGAATTACTTGATCAACTGGTCATCGCTAAATTGCCGCCGCCTTCATTTAAAGCTGTGTTGCTGGGTTATGTGACAGGCATCGTGATGTTGACCGGTTTTGCACTGCCACCGCTATTATCTCTGCGCCGTGTTCCACCGTTGCGTGTATTACGTAAAGACGTTGTTGTCGGTACGGTGAGTGCCTGGTTTGTTTATCTGGCCGTGGTCGTCTGTATGTCGCTGTTGCTGTACTGGCAGATAGGTGATCTGAAACTCGTTGGCACGGTCCTTGGCGGTATTATGGCGACGCTGGTGCTGCTGGCGTTTGCGGCTTACCTGTTAATTCAATTACTGAATCGTCTGCGGGGTCGTGTCGGTGTTGCGTGGCGATTTGGGCTTGCCAATATTTCGAGGCGGCCTGCCAGCAGCATCATACAGATCGTGGCTTTTGGTCTGGGCATTATGGTGCTGTTGTTGCTGTCAGTTGTTCGCTCAGATCTGCTGGATGACTGGCAACGCAGTTTGCCGCCAGATGCGCCCAACTATTTTGTGATCAACGTGCAACCCGATCAGGTTGACGGTGTTACCGATTACTTCAAGCAGCGAGGTGTGACTAATACACGTTTGTACCCCATGGTGCGAGCACGTTTGGTTGAGGTGAATGGAAAACCTACGCGAGCGTCTGATTATGACAATGAACGTGCGAAACATATGATCACGCGTGAGTTTAATCTCTCATGGGCAGAAAATATGCAGGTCGATAACACGCTGGTTTCCGGTCGCTGGTGGAGCCGGAAAGATTTTGGTAAACCGCTGCTATCGCTGGAATCGAAACTGTCGACTACACTGGGTCTGCGTCTGAATGATGTCGTCTCTTTTGATGTTAATGGCACTGTTATTGATTTTACGTTGAGTAATCTGCGTGATGTCGAATGGGATACATTCAATATTAATTTTTTCACCGTGGTGACGCCGGGTGTACTGGAGCAGTACCCGGCAAACTGGGTCACCAGTGTCTATCTTGATTCAGAACAACGTCAACAACTGGGACAACTGGTCAGTGAATTTCCGAACGTTACCCTGATCGATGTCAATGTCATCATGCAACGCGTACGTGGCATCATGGATCGCGTTTCTTTAGCGGTCGAATTTATATTTCTGTTTACCTTAATGGCAGGGCTGGCCGTTTTGTATGCCGCGATTCAATCCAACCAGGATGAAAGACGATTTGAAAATGCGGTGTTACGCACCCTGGGCGCCAGTAAAAAAACACTGATGCTGGGTTTGTTCGCTGAATTCAGTTTGCTGGGTGCACTGTCAGGATTGCTCGCCGGTCTTTCTGCGACTTCACTGGCCTGGTTGCTGGCGGTAACCGTATTTAAATTTGAATATAGTTTTGATATTTCAGTGGTATTCATCGGTGTTGTATCGGGTACGGTTATCGTCGTCATCGCAGGCTTGTTGGGTACACGCAGTGTATTAACGCTTCCTCCAATCCAATCGCTGCGTGAAGGCAACACCTGAAACTTAATAAAATTAAAAAGGTTTGGGTAGAAATTTTCAGTCTTATTCTCAAAAGGGTGAGCAACATAAAATTCTCGATAGAATTACCTCTCTCTATAAAACCGCATTAAAAAATAACCAGCATGATTTTCAGCGTACCAGGCAAATTCAACAAATGCTGGATCAGCATCGTAATACCCGTAGTGCGATGAGTGCTGTATTGTCTGTGCAGAGCAGGCTTGATTTTAGAATGCTTCATCAACGGATAGAGATGGGGTTAGCGATGACTGGGAAGTTCCCGGACAAACAGAAATTTGAAAATCTTTTAAAATCATCCGGTATCGACCATAAACTGCTGACCTATAAACTGGATAAGGACATTTACCGGGCTACACTAAAGGCGCCGGATGGGGAAGTGATTTCAATAAAAGGCGATGGCTATAAAGTGGCTATTGAGTAGATAAGAAGATTATCAGTATTATTTAGAATGTCTATACGTTGCAATTCAGAAATACGCTTTAATGGTACCTGCTTATGTTTTGATGATGAATCTTGTTCGTATATTTTTAACACCGGATAAATAACAATCCATTCGCATTAACAATGCAATCCATCAAAAAATAGTTGCCAAAAGTAAGTGTCAGGGCGCGATTAACTTTCTATTACTCTTTGTCACCCCTTTAATGATAACGGGTCTTAATAATTATCATGGGTTTAAGGCTCAGACAGGGCGATATTTTTGTCTTATACTCCACTATATGTAAATGGAGTTGGGTAAATAACCAGGCTATTCTCTTATGTCAGCATTAAAAAAAATTCTCTACGTGGAAGACCAAAAAGACATCCAGTTGATTGCCCGAGTGGCGCTGGAATCAATCAGCCATTATCAACTGAAAATTTGTGATGGTGGTGAGCAAGCGCTTGATTGTATGGCTGAATGTTCACCGGATTTGATATTACTGGATGTCATGATGCCCGGGATAGATGGCCCCGGTACAATGATAGAAATGCGAAAACGTGAGGAACTTCAGTCCATCCCTGTCATTTTCATGACCGCCAAGGTATTGCCTAATGAAGTTGATGAACTCATGTCTCTCGGTGCACTGGGCGTTATATCCAAACCGTTTGATCCAGTGAGCCTGGGGTCTCAAATTCAGGAAATTTGGGATCGACAGTGAAGCTGATAAATAACCGGAATAAACGGGAATCTATATGAAGTGTGCGGACATACCAGACAATGAAGAAGAACGACTACAGAAACTCAAAGAGCTGGATATTCTCGATACGCTTGAAGAGCAAGCTTACGATGATCTCACTCACCTGGCAGCGCAAATTTGTGATACACCTATAGCGCTTGTCAGTCTAATTGATGAAAACCGCCAGTGGTTTAAATCACATCATGGTCTGGGGGCATCCGAAACACCCAGGGAGTATGCCTTTTGTGCACATGCCATCCTTGATGACCAGTTATTCATTGTTGAAGATGCAGATCATGATGAACGATTCCATGATAATCCGTTAGTTACCGCTGAACCTCATGTGAAGTTTTATGCGGGAGTACCTTTAGTTCTAGATTCCAATATCCATGTCGGCACACTGTGTGTTATCGATAATCATGCGCGTAAGCTGGATGAACAGCAAAAAGAATCTTTAGAAGCCCTTGCACGACAGGTGGTTACCCAGTTGAAATTACGCTTAAAGCTAAAAGAAATGGAACAGCTTGATCATGCCAAGGATGAATTCATTTCAATGGTTAGCCATGAATTGCGAACACCTTTAACTTCACTGAAAGGATCACTGGGCATAATTAATCACATGGCAACGGATTTAGATGAACAAACGGATGCAATGCTGGATATTGCAGTGCGTAATGCCGATCAATTATTAGTGATTGTGAACGACATACTTGACCTGGCTAAGATGGAAGCGGGTAAATTAGAAATGCATTTTGAAATGCTTGATGCTGAAGCGTTGTTGCAAGATGCGCTTGAATTGAACAAATCTTATATTGAACAATGCGGCTGTCATGGAATATTAAAAATAGCAGATGAAATGTCAGGGACCATGATTAAGGGTGATAAACAGCGACTTCTGCAAGTGATATCAAATTTACTTTCAAATGCGGCAAAATTTTCTCCGGATGGTGATGAAATAGTACTTTCTTTAGAAAAGTCACAAAGCCAGGTACGTATTAGTGTTACCGATCATGGGAATGGCATACCGCAAGATCAGCAGATATTGTTGTTCAAGAAATTTCGGCAACTTGGAAAAGCAGGTAATCAAAAGTTACCAGGTACAGGTCTAGGATTAAATATATGTAAACATATCATTCAAGCCCACCAGAGTGAAATTAGTTTTACCTCCAGTCCCGGATGTACTGAATTTTACTATAGTTTAAAAGAAATCAACAATTAACGATTGCGGGGTAATTTAAAATTAATGAATTGAAAGTTTAAAGGGTACGAATTAAAGGTCTCGGTGACAACTGAGAATAATAAGAATTGACAAGGTGTGCAGTGTAATTAAATTGGTTTTTCAACTAACCATCTGAAATGACAAGGCGTTGTCATGCCGAAAAATCCAGGGATGTACCTGCCAAATATTCCACGCCACGTTATTCAATGGGGTGAGAATAGAGAAACCAGTTTTTATTCAGAAGAAGATTATCAGTATTATTTAGAATGTTTATACGATGCAAGTCAGAAATACGCTGTAATGGTACATGCTTATGTTTTGATGACGAATCAATTTCATATGCGTTTAACACCGAATAAAAAAGAATCCATTAGCTTAACAATAGCTTCTCAAGACATATATGGACGGCCCAAAGAATACGGTGTCAAATTACGCCAAACTGAGATAGGTATACAGTTGAATTTATTAACTGTTTTCAGTTGCATCCATAAAGGAACATCCATCATGAATAATCATAGCCTAATTGCCATTGATTTGGCAAAAAACATTTCCAAGTGTGCATTTTCAGCTCAAGCAATAAAGTGTTTTTTAACAAACAATTTAATCGTAAAACCTTATCGCAGTTTATGGTTAATCAACAACCGAGCATTGTCGCCATGGAAGCGTGTTACTCCAGTCATTACTGGGCCCGTTTATTTCAACCATATAGACATCAGGTCAAGTTGTTACCCGCTCAACATGTTAAACCGTTTTTGTGCGGCAATAAAAAATGATCGCAATGATGCTTTGGCAATTTCTGAAGCGGCCAGACGTTCTGGTACCATTGGCGTGCCTATAAAAAACCTTGCACAGCAAGTGTGACATAAGTCATGTTTATCACGAGTGCATGGTGATACAAAAATATAATAGAAAATATTATTGTCTTTTATTAAAAAGGGACTATTCTTCATATAGTAATTAAAGGGGGCGGTGATCAAAAAATATTATCGTTTGGCACCGACCGCTTATTTCTTTGTGTCATTAAAAATGGGACGAAGTGATTGTTTTTTAACTAAACACATGAATTCATCAGTTTTTAATCCGGCCCTTCTAACTTAAAAATAAATAGGAATATTTCCTGAATCGAAATTCGTTTCTTCATAATAATATATGTATTAAATGTAATGCTATTTTTTTAGATGATGCCAGCTTATGACTGATAATCAGGCTAATAGTAATCGGTTGCTGCACAAATAAAATTTTATAACATGCAAAGGTGCTAATAAGTATTTAATTGTTTTTTGGGCTTGTTTTAATAAGAATAATTATGCGGGTAATATAATTGTCTTGATGAGATTGTATTGTCTGTATAAAAGGCGCTAGAAAATACAAAAAGGTATTGGTCTGGCATTGATATAGTGCGGTATTAATTACAATGATAACAAGGGGTTAAAAATGAAAAATAATAATAATGTTTCATCTTTATTGCGTAATAATATTTTATCTATGTGTGTTTATACGGTTATATTCTGGATGTTGGCAGCATTATTTGTATCGGCTCAGGCAAATTCTTTATCTGCAGAGCAGAAGTTGGGAAAAGATTTATATAAAGATAAAAACCTGTCTCTAAATAAAAATCAGTCATGTGCGTCATGCCATAGTCTTAAAGTGGTTGAATTATTTGATGATAAAAAAACGCCAGCGCCGGGTTTTGTTGACCCTGAAAATGTCGCCACAGGTACGCCTACATCAAGGGGCTCAGTTGAGGGTAAATTTGGTGGTCTTAATTCACCAAGTGCAGGTTATGCTGCATTTAGCCCAACATTCTTCTTTGATGAAGTTGAAGGCTTATGGGTAGGCGGTCAATTCTGGAATGGCAGAGCTGCCACGCTAGAAGAGCAGGCTAAAGGTCCATTTTTAAATCCCGTCGAAATGGCCATGCCTAGTCGTTGGGCGGTAATCAGTGAACTTAAAAATGACCGTGATTATGTTAAAGAATTTTATGAAGTATATGGCTTCGATTTAAATACGATTCCGTCTTATCCTTTGGCTCCATCTGATGAAGATGCGCCTGCTGGGGTCTTTACGGCTTATAACCTGATGGCGGATGCTATTGCGAGTTTTGAAAGAAGCCGTAAGTTTAATGCATTCACCTCTAAGTTTGATTTTGTTGAAGCGGGCATGACATCTTTTAGCGATCAGGAAGCAAGAGGTAAGGCGCTGTTTGAAGGTAAGGCTCAGTGCGCGCTATGTCATGTGACGACTCCAGCAGAAGGCCCTGACGGTAAGATGTATCCTGCGGTCTTCACCGATTTCACCTATGACAATATCGGTGTGCCTCGTAATACGAGTGTGCCAGGTAATCCACCCGCTGATATTGGTCTTGGTGCAACTACCGGCGATGCAGGAGATAATGGTAAACACAAGGTGATGAGCTTGCGTAACATTTCAGTAACTGCACCTTATGGACACAATGGTTTTTTTGCATCGTTAGAAGAAATTGTGCATTTTTACAATACACGTGATGTGGCTTCAGAGGGCTGGGCAGTACCTGAAATTATGGCGAACGTAAATACTGATGAGCTAGGTAATCTTGGGCTAACGGTGAGTGAAGAAGCCGATATCGTAGCGTTTATGAAAACACTGACTGATGAGTATCAGGAATGGGGAATGGATCCTAATGTAGAAGAGGATAGCCCTTCACCATGGTAGTTTAAAACTTAAAAAGCGGTGATAACACTGAGCAATAAATTATATTAGTTGTTATCGCCGTCTTTTAAGCTCGCTTGAGCCATATTTTAATTACATTTACATCCAATAATTAAAGGGGAGCAGCCCTTTAATTCTTTAGTTAAAATAAATTAAGCAACGCAACGCTGCTAAATGATTTATCAACCACACCTGATGGCGCATCCAGGCCAGCCAGTTTGCAATCTTCTGCTACTGGGCCTGAAGGAATCACCTGATGTAAGTATTTTAAACCACCCTGCAAGTCGATTTGCATACCGGCAAGATAACATTGCAAGCTGCCCGGGCTGAGCAGGATTCTGTTTATACAAATAAATTTGTACGTAAAATGTTTGGACCGCAATGGAACCTGTTACTCATCGGTGCAGGGCATCTTTCACAATATGTTTCACAAATGGCATTAATGCTCAGTTACCGGGTTATCGTTTGTGACCCACGCAAGGAGTATGCACAAAACTGGCAACTTGAAGGCACCGAGTTAACAACACTGATGCCTGGTTTTGATGACAAACTATGTTCACATACTTTTAATACTGGGTAAAAAAGAATCCATTAGCTTAATAATAAACTTAGAAAGACACCCAGTTTAGCAGGGGTAACAAGGTATGATTAAACAGAATAAAGTGAATTATTTCTCGGTGCTATTGTCAGTCTAATCAAGATTATATTTCTGGTTGCTTCTGAATGAAGTATTTAATTTCGATGTTGGTCAGTTTGTTTTTGTATGTTGGGTCATTGCCCGCTGATCAAAAACGAGTATTTATTCCTGCGGGTGAATTTACTATGGGTTGTTCCAATAATGATTCATTGTGTGATCCAGATGAAGGACCCAATGGTGGCGTGAAAGTTTTTGTAAAAGCTTTCTGGATTAATCGTCATGAAACTTCCGTTGAAGAGTATCGAGCATGTGTGATGATTGGCAATTGTGAGTATCCGTTTGATAATAAAAGAAACTACTACTGCAATTACGATGCACCAGGACGAAATGACTATCCGGTTAACTGCATTAACTGGATGAATGCTCAGGCATTTTGTAACTGGCAACAAGGTCGTTTAGCGTATGAGGCTGAGTGGGAAAAAGCGGCTCGTGCTGGAACAAATACGCCTTATCCATGGGGATCAAAACCTGCAAACTGTAATTTGGCAATTATGGATCCTGGAAAAACAGGTGAATCTGATAATATGACCGATGGGTGTTGGCGCGATTTATCCTGGCCGCGTGGCAGCCACAAACCAAATTCACTAGGCCTGTTTGATATGGTGGGTGGAACGAGTGAATGGGTTATGAATTGGTATGATATTAATGGTATTACAAAATATTATAATAATGGCAATATCACTGGGCCCGCTAGCGGTTCTAAAAAAGTAATTAAAGGTGGTTCATGGGATGAAAAACACTGGGCGCAGCGTGTTAGTAATCGATATGCAAAACCCGTAACAGGTAATCCTGATTTGTATGGTTCGAATGGTATTCGCTGTGTCTTTCCCGAGAAGCCAAAATTAAAATAATATTTCACTACTCTCCCATTAATTGTCAGGCATCCCTAACTATAAAGTTACTAATGGTTCGCGGGACATCAATGTTTATATAACAATTTAGAAAGGAAAATAAATATGAGTAATCAATCTAAACTTATAAATAATGGTCTTGTAAACTTAACTTGCTCACATGAAGTTAAAGCTATGACTGATCGCCTTGAGGCATTATTAGTTGAAAAAGGCTTCACTGTTTTTTCAAGAATTGATCATGCAGCAGGTGCAAAAAAAATAGGAAAATATTTACGGCCAACGGAATTGTTAATCTTTGGGAATCCGAATTCCGGTACGCCCTTGATGCAAAATATACAAACATGTGCTATTGACTTACCACAGAAGTTTTTAATTTGGGAAGATGCAACCGGTAAAGTGTGGATATCCTATAATGACCCAAATTATTTGATACAACGGCACTCGTTAACGAGCTGCGATGAATTAATAAAAAAAATAGAAAATTCTTTAAAAAATATTATTGAAGAAGCATTAAAATAAAATTTTAATTTATTTTAACAAGAGAATACGCTGCACTACAAATACCTAATATTTTGATGTATATAGAAAAGGTTATGTGTATTATACAGATGCGCGATTCCCTAAAATTCTGGTATCAAAAATAATTCTATTGTGCACCTGTGCACCTGTGCATATGCGAATATGTGCTAATACACTTTATCTATACCTTTTCATGCCACCCTGTTAAATCCCTCTGTGTTTAATTTCAGGGAGGCAAATTATTAATTAAATTTCCTGGTTTTTTTTATACGCCAACTACATTATAGTGGGCAAGGTAGTTAACCATGAGCTGGATTTGGATCTAATCAAGATTGAGTACAGGGGGAGGGTATATGGCACAGTTTACACTCAGGATTAATGGCGAAGACCACAAGATAGAAGCTGCAAATGATATGCCGCTACTCTGGGTTTTGCGAGATAAGCTAAATTTAACCGGCACCAAGTTCGGCTGTGGTGTGGGGACTTGCGGCGCCTGTATGGTTCATGTGGAGGGTGAGCCGGTTCACTCATGTACCCTTCCTGCGATAGCGGTGAAGGGAAAAAATATTACCACCATCGAAGGCTTGTCTGCGAATAGTCGTCATGCAGTGCAACGTGCCTGGGTAGCATTACAGATTCCTCAATGCGGTTATTGCCAGTCCGGACAAATTATGACCGCTGCCGCTTTGCTTGAGCAGAACCCCAGTAATCAAATCAGTAATCAAATCATTGACTCAAGTATGAACCAGGTACTGTGCCGTTGTGGTACTTACCAACGGGTGCGTGCTGGGATTAAACTGGCTGCAAAAATGATGAAGGAGGATAGCTGATTATGTCGGATATCAAACTTGATCGTAGACGCTTTCTAAAAATCAGCACCGCTAGTGTGTTCGGCACTGGCCTGGTGTTGGCGATAAAATGGGATGAGCTTCCCGCAGATAATAAAACTTTGTTAATAAAAGCTTCACCGTTTCAACCCAATGCCTGGCTTAAAATTGGCAGTGATGGTCGCGTTACGGTCTTCGTGGTGGAATCCGAAATGGGGCAGGGCTCAAGCAGCCTGATGCCGATGATTTTGGCGGAAGAGCTGGAAGTGGCCTGGGATGATATTGCAATACAACGGGCTCCCCTTAAACCGGCCTATGGCTACCAGGCAACCGGTGGAAGTTCCAGTATTCGTAAAGGCTGGGCAACCCTGCGCAGTGCCGGTGCCATGGCCCGGCAGATGTTAATCCAGGCAGCAGCACAACAGTGGTCGGTGAACCCATCTGACTGTTATGCAGAAAACAGCCAGGTGATTCATAAACAAACCGGCAAACAACAGTCTTTTGCACAGCTGGCGCAGCTGGCGGCAAAATTACCCATACCCGAAAACGTATCCTTAAAGTCACCCAATGAATACAAAATTTTAGGCACCTCTGTGCCTCGCCTGGATATTCCAGGCAAAGTGAATGGCAGTGCACAATTCGGTATCGATGTACGCCTGCCGAATATGTTGTTTGCGACCACGGTGCATTGCCCGGTTATCGGAGGCAAGGCGAAGAAGATTAATGATAGCAAGGCAAAGCAGATCGCCGGTGTTGAAGGGGTTTATAAAATTGATAATGCGGTGGCAGTCGTTGCAGAGGATACCTGGAGCGCAATGCAGGCCGCCAAAGCCCTTGAGATAGAATGGGATGAAGGTGCAAATAAAAATTTAAGCTCGCAACAAATTCAACAACAACTGGAAAATGCGGCGAAGAATTCTACGCGGGTCAAATTCCAGCAGGGTGATCTTGACAGCCCAGGCGCCGCTAAAACCATTAATGCCCATTATGATATGCCGTTCCAGGCGCATGTGCCAATGGAGCCCATGAACTGTACCGCGCTGGTGAATGACCAGGGCTGTGAAGTCTGGGCACCGACCCAGTCACCCACGGGAGCGAGAAACACCGCGGAGAAATATGGGCTTTCAAAATTTAATTATTATCTTGAGAAAATATCCCGTCGCCTGGATTTTTCTGAACGGGATGTGGTGGATGTCCATACCACCTTACTCGGCGGTGGTTTTGGTCGTCGTATCCAGCAGGACTATGTTGCCGAAGCGGTGCAAATTGCCCGCCAGTTAAAACAGCCAGTTAACCTGACCTGGACTCGGGAAGAAGATATTCAACATGACTTTTACCACCCTTATACTTTCCATGTTATGCAGGGCAGTGTGGATGCCAATGGCAAACCCCATAGCTGGTGGCATCGAATTGCTGCGGTGGGTCAAGCCAGTGCCGGGCAATTACCCTATGCCATTCCCAATAGTAAAATTGACGTGGCATCAGTTGATATTGCGGTGCCAACTGGACCGTGGCGATCGGTTAAACATCATTATTACGCCTTTGCCCAGGAAACCTTTTTTGACGAACTGGCGGCACTGGGTAAACAGGATCCATTACAGTTAAGGCTGGAATTATTAACCGACCCGCGTATGAAAAAAGTACTGCAACTCGCTGCGGACAAAGCGCAATGGGGTAAACCTTTAGCTGAAGGTCATTTTCTTGGCCTGGCGGTGCATAAATCCTTTGGCACTTATGTTGCCGAAGCCGTTGAAATTGCACTGGATGACCAGGGTTTAGTTAATGTTGTACGGGTTGTGGTTGCGGTGGATTGTGGCATTGTTATTAACCGAGATACTTTGTTGGCTCAGATGGAAGGCTCGGTAGTGTTTGGTTTATCCGCTGCCCTTAAATCCCCGATCACTCTAAAAGATGGTCGGGTGCAGCAAAATAATTTTTACGACTACCCGATATTAAAAATGTCGGAAATGCCAAAGGTGGATACTTTTATTGTGAAAAATAATGAATCACCACAGGGTATAGGTGAACCCGCTGTTCCACCATTAGCACCGGCACTGGCGAATGCGATTTTTGCCGCCACCGGCTCTGCGGTTAGACGTCTGCCATTTAGCCAGGGACCCTCTGATTAAGTCGTGATTATTCAGTAGTACTTCCCAGTCAACCTGATTGCTTGAAGTTTGAATTCCTGGGTATCACGTGGGTATTTACAGGTCATTTTGACACCTCTATCGGTTGGTTTAAGCGGGAAAGTAATGTTCAAAAAAGTGGGTCTACTCTAGACCACAATTTTTTATGCGAAAATTGTGGTCTGTTTAAGCTGCAGGTAGGTAGAATACCCGACTATGACTGAGCAGAGACCTGATACCCTTTATCGTTTTATTCCCTTTCGTAAACGCGATGTTGTTGAAATGTGCCTGCAGGATGCAAAGTTGTCAGGGCAGGAAGCCGATTTTCGCCAGTTGTATTACATGTTGAGCAGTATTTTTCATTTCGAATTTCACCAGATCATCGAGTCACTGAAGGACCGTTATGCCCCGCTTGATCCTGACACCGATACCCGTGCAGTTGAGGGCGGCCAAGCCTTGTCTGATCTCAATTTTGTCGAGTTGTTGGGTGGGCTGCTGGAGAAGGCGAATTACGAACAGATAACAGAAGACGAACTCAACCATGCGCTGACCGAGGCTTCGTTGTTCAAGATTCGGCTGCATGTGGATTTTGGTGATTTTTCTGAAGTGCTGTTGTTCTGCCGCGGTGTTTCACAGCGCGAGGAAACACTCAGCAGCCTGTTTGGTTTAATTAAAAACACCCTTTGTTTTACGAATTATGACCGTGTGGTGCTGTACATTCGTTTTCGTGATGATTACGACGGCGCGCATGCCGGTTTACCGACGTGCAAGCCGGGGGCGACTTTGTTGAAGTTGTTTCAGAATGTGCCCAAGGCCGACCTGGAAATGTTGTTTCCCAATACCGCGGTACGTATGCGCTTGATGGACAAATTATTGATCGGTGTGCCGGCGGTGATCAGTGGCGGCATCGTGTTAACCACCAAGCTGGGGGCATCGCTAGTGCTGCTCGGTTCCTTGCTGGGTTTCTGGTTGGGCCTGAGCAGTGAGCCGGTCGAACTTAACAAAACAGGCATCATGATTTTGCTGGCGGGGATGGCTGCACTCGGGGGTTACTTCTGGAAGCAATTCAATAACTTCAAAAACCGCAAGCTGCGCTTTATGCAGGCACTGACACAAAATCTGTATTTCAAAAACCTGGATAATAATGCCGGTGTGTTTCATCGGCTGGCGAATGATGCGGAAGAGGAAGAGTGCAAAGAAGCGGTACTGGCGTATTATTTTTTACTCACTAGCAAAACACCCATGACCCGTGCGGAACTGGACAGGGCGATTGAACACTGGTTGCTCGAAAAGTGGCAGTGCACAGTGGATTTCGAGATTGATGATGCGCTGAACAAGCTACGGGTGCTAGGGTTGGTGAGTGAGTCTGATGAAAAACTGAGTGCGGTTTCGATTCAAAAAGGTATTAAAGTCCTTGATGCA
>Ga0316206_1001018_pt1 | contig 28978 bp, 23 predicted proteins | sample 6monthpyrite_MG_FD_204942 | JGI IMG/M metagenome (GOLD analysis project Ga0316206, IMG submission 204942) | Microbial mat bacterial communities from mineral coupon in-situ incubated in ocean water Damariscotta River, Maine, United States -... | ecosystem: Environmental > Aquatic > Marine >... | reverse complement strand
AGTTTCTCCCTTATAATAATTCTCAACTAGTCCTGTTCTGCTATTTGTGTCGCTATAATCAGCCAGAGTCTGACTATCGTCTTCATAATCTCTTTTCCCGAGTTCTAATCCAATCAGGGATGCCATGTTGTCTAAATCAATTGTAAATTCAGACTTGACACCCTGCTGATTAAGATCTGTATTACTATGCTTTACATATACATTTGAAGTCGTTGGGTCATTGTCAAGATCTTGAGGGTTTGTAGTGTCATCATATAAATCTTGATAATTATAAGCTGTTAGCATTAAATTTTTATTGCCAAAATCTTTTGTGTAAGATAGAAAATATTTATTGAGATCTATGCCGCTATCTTTTGTATATGCAGTATTTGGTTCTCCCCGTGGATTAGTCTCTGCTGCGGTCACACCGCTAACGACTGATCTTGAACCAGCTTCATCAAATTTATTTGTAATGTCAACACCCAATATTATATCACTCGTATCATCCACATAGTATGAAAGCTTTCCGTTAAAAGATTGTGTCCATAGTTCAGCATCTCTCCAATACCCATCTGAGATTCTTTTAGTAGCGTTTAAGTTTATTGCAAAATCATTTGTACCCTGTGTTGTGCTTGCACTATATTCTTGGTACCCGTAGCTGCCCAACTCTGCACTTAGAACCGATTCATTTTTAGCTTTTGGTTTTTTTGTAGTGATAATCAATGCACCCGATAATGCTCCATCCCCATAAAGATATGAAGCAGAACCTTTTATAATTTTTATGCTTTTTATATCTGCTATATTTAATCTTATTCCGCCTGCATTTGCCATAACAGGTACACCATCAACAATAATTGCAACTCCAGGATTTTCTCCCATAAATTGTTGCTGCCCAACACCTCTGAACCTTATCTGCATCACCTCTCCAGCTCTTGCTACTGAAGTCATACCCGGAACGGTTTTTAAAATATCCACTAAGTTTTTTGGACCTACTGTTTTAATTATCTCTTCATCTATTATATATACATTAGATACTTCTGTCTTTGTACTTGTTTTCACATCAATAGAAGATGATTCTACTTGAATAGTCCCTAATTCTGATGCTGCAATGTTTGCTGCACTAATAATTGTTGTAGCAACAACTAAAAATAAGCTTATACCATTTACTTTTACCATTTTTTCTCCTGAACATGTTTTGATAAAGTGGCACCAAAGTATATATCATGTGAAAAAATGGTAAAATAGCTTTGGTGCATGTCGCCATTCCTTGCCTAGAGTCGCCAAACTTAATTTATGGCAAGGAATATTAAAGGTAAAATTTTAGTAAAAAAGTATTAATTTTGTGTTAAGCTTAAACACATAACTAATTTATTTTTTTTATTTTTATTAAAATAATATATGCTTTCAGCCACATCAGTAACAAAATTCACTTTAAATCGAGTATATTTTATCTATATTATTCAACTATTTGAGTCTTCTTATTTTTGATGTTTTAAGTCTAGAAATGAATTTACATTACATCATAACAAATGAATTTCTACTGTATTTTTAGTGTATATTTAAGAATTCAGTTATACTTTTTCAAAATGAAAGGGACGGAGGTATTTATTTGTTTTTTGCCATATTAAACTTTACACTTTCTGGTGCTATTTTTGTTGTTGGGATATTGACACTGCGAAAAGTCAGTACACCGCAAGAGGTAATTTTTGCCAGTTTGCCACTACTATTTGCACTGCATCAGTTTACAGAAGGTTTTGTTTGGTTAGGTGTCAATCATCTTATTGAACCAAGAGCTTTAGAATTGGCTGAGGGAATCTATACCTTTTATGCGCAAGGATTGCTACAATTTTTAGTTCCCTTGGCAATCTGGTTGATAGAACCATCCGGAACACGCAAAAATCTTATAGGTTTACTTATGATTATGGGTGGAATTTTAACTGTTTATACCATGTGGGGACTCTCGGTCGAGCCTACATCTGTTGTTGTACAAAATAATTCTCTTTCATACATCAATCCATGGACAAATAACAAATGGGTCGGCATACCCTATATTTTAACAACATGCGGTTCTCTGATAATAAGTAGTAGTATCTCCATACAGCTTTTTGGTTGGTTGAATTTTGTAGGTTTGGGTGTTGTATATTTATATAAACCTTATGCCTTCACCTCAATTTGGTGCTTTTATGCTGCTATAATCAGTGTATTATTATATTTCTATTTTGTTGAACGCCGTATTGATTTTTTGCAGAAAATCAAACAAAAAGAGGAAAAACTAACCGAAGTACTTGATAAAGAGTTAAGCTCACTTATGAGGCGTTATCCCATTCTCGTAAGAAAAGTATACGATTTTTTACAAGATTAGTCTTTTTAAAATCAGACAATATATTGTTTAAAAAACTCTCTGCCACTCACTGAACCGACAATTATTCCGACAAGAAGTGATGGCAAATAGATGGCAACATCCAAAAGATTGTTATTTTTAAGAGCAATAAATCCTAAAACTAGAAATAGATAAGGAATGAGTCTGAAAAGTGAAAAACCGGCTTTTGAGCCTTTTTTCATATCTTTAAAATTGACTATTTTTATCTTTTTCTTTTCTTCTTTTACAATTGCTTTTAAATCAAGTCCGTCCACTGGTGTATCATTTATTGGTTCATCATCATAAAGTCCATGTGGATCTTCGATAGTATCGAGTAAATCCCTTTGTTCTTCATACTCCTCTGCTTGGACTTGCTGCTCTACCATTTTCTTATAGGCATACATAGAACCTATTATAATAAAAAAGCTACTTAAAAATGCAATTTGCAAATTTATATAAAATGAAAATGATATGAAAAAACCAGCTACAATCAGGAGTTCTGTTATAGCAATAATCTTAATAGCTTTTTTCACCATAATCCATATCATCTTCATCTTCTTGAAGCTGTTTTTTTATTGCATATCTTGGTTGTTTTGCTAACTCTTCGTAATCTTTATACTGTTTTGAATAAGCTTTATAAACATTTAAAATAGCAGCAGCTATACCAATAGCAACTCCAAGCCAAAACAACCACCCAATCTCTGTCCATCTACGAAGTAAATATCCAATGCCTATTCCCATAAGAACTGCAACAACCATTGAAATTCCTAGCGAAAGACTGTCTGCAGCTTCTATGATTGGTTTAATCCTAGGGGCTTTTTCCTCTTTCTCATCCATTTGTAATTGCCTTAAATACTCTCTCACATGCTTTTATGGTACTTGCTATCATGTCATCAGTAATAGCCGTTGAGATAAAACCTGTCTCATAAAGTGAGCATGCAAAGTAATAACCCTCATCCAACATTGCAGAGTGAAATTTAGCAAAAAGTTCTGCATCAGAGTTAGCCGCATCTACAAAGTTTTTAACCGGATTTTCGTTAAAGAAAAAACCAAACATACTCCCTCTTACATCTGTTTGCATTGTGATGCCGTGAGAGTTTGCTATCTCTTTCATGCCATCAACGAGTTTTGTAGCACGCTCTTCTAAAACTGCCATAACTCTTGCATTTTGTTTTAACTTTGTAAGTGCTGCAAGTCCTGCTGCCATGGCAACCGGGTTTCCGCTTAAAGTTCCAGCCTGATACACAGGACCATCAGGCGAGAGCATCGCCATTATCTCTGCACGTGCTCCAAAGGCACCGACTGGCATACCCCCTCCAATAACTTTTCCAAGAGTTAGAATATCTGGCTTCACTCCTGTGATGGACTCAGCACCATGAAGTGTTGCACGAAAGCCGCTCATGACTTCATCAAATATGAGTAAAGTTCCATTGTCATCACAAAGCTTTCGTAACTCTGATAAGAATTCTTTATCAGCCGGAACTAAACCCATGTTTCCAGCTATTGGCTCGATGATTACACAGGCGATTTCCTTAGAATCTGCAAAACATTTTTTTACACTTTCTATGTCATTATAAATAGCAAGTAAAGTGTGTTTTGTAAAATCTGCCGGGACACCTGGAGAACTTGGATTTCCAAATGTTGCAGCACCACTGCCGGCTTCTACCAAAAGAGAATCACTATGACCATGATAACAACCTGTAAACTTTACAATGTCATCACGGCCTGTAAATCCACGAGCAAGTCTTATAGCGCTCATAACAGCTTCAGTTCCGCTACTTACAAACCTGATTTTATCAATAGAATCGAAAAATGAAACAACAAGTTTTGCCAAATCTGTTTCAGCCTGAGTAGGTGCTCCAAAACTGAGACCATGTCTAACAGCCTCAATCACAGCTTTTTCTATTGTTTCATCTCTGTGTCCAAAAATAAGTGGTCCCCAGCTTTGAACAAAATCAATATATTTATTTCCATCAACATCAGTTAAGTAAGCACCTTCACCTTCTGTAATAAAAATGGGGACTCCCCCTACGCTTTTAAATGCTCTAACTGGAGAGTTGACTCCACCCGGAATTAAATTTTTTGCTTCTTCGTAAGCTTTTATCGATGCATCTATGCTCATAAAATGACCTTGTAAATTAGTATAAATTTTTCGTAATTATAGCGAAGTACTATTAATATAGATTTGGTATAATCTCACAATCTAAGCTTATTGGAAAAACTTGAATAGATCTTATTTCGCTCTTTTTGTAGCATTATTAATTCACCTTTTGTTTATGTTGATATTTTGGGTATTAGGAATCATAACTCCTGAGTTAAAAAAAACACAAAAACCCGAAGAAAAAAGAATCAAGATTTCTCTAAAAGAGATGCCAAAAAAGCATAAAAAATCAGGCATTAAAAAAGAAGAAAACAAACCAATACCTCCAATCGCCCCACCAATGCCAAAAGGCTCTCAACTTAAAGAGATAGTAAAACAGCCACCTATAAAGTATGAACCGGCAAAACAAGTGATTAGAAAACCAAAACTAAACCAAGTAAACAAGATAAAGCCAAAACCTAAGCCAAAACCTAAGCCAAAACCCAAAGTGAAGCCATTACCGCCAGAAAAATCATATATTCAACTGCCTAAAGAGATAAAAAAAGATACCCTTGTAATAAAAGAGCCCATAAAAAAAGAAAAGGCTAAGGACCCTATGGCTTGGTTATATGAGGATAAATCAGATCTTGAAACAAAAAAAGAAGTGCTAAAACATTCCAACTCAAGCAGTATAAATCAAAATATTAAAGAGCTTTATGGAGAAAAATTCGGAAAATTATCCGCTGCACAACAAGAGTATATTATAGATAATCAAGAGATTATGAGAAGAATTACACAGCAAGTTTTAAATCGCGTTGCAAGCGTCAATCTGCCGAGAGATTTAAATGTAAACAGAAGTAACGTAATAGAATTTTATCTCCATCCCAACGGAGATATGAGTGATTTTAAATTTTTGAATAAAAGTGGTTTTTATGTACTCGATGATACGACAAAAGAAACCATAGAATACGCCTATAGTAAATACCCTAGACCACAAGAAAAAACGTTAATCAGATATAATGTTTTTTATAATTTAGCTTATTAGATTTTGTATCAATTCTAGAATAGAGCTTGTCCCGCACCCTTATTTAAAGTCAAAAACAACTCTGTTTCTACCGGCTTCTTTAGCCTTATATAGGTTTTCATCTGCTTTTTTATATATACTCTCATCTGTTGTATTTTTATCTACATTTTTGCAAACTAAGCCTATTGATACTGTTACAAACTTTGATACTGGATTATTTGCATGTGGGATTTTCAATGCTTCTATTGTTTGGGTAAGATTATTTGAAAATTTCAATGCTTCTTTGGCACTATTCTCATAAAATAGAATGCCAAACTCTTCACCACCGAGTCTAAAAGCAAAATCCCCTGCCCGCCTGGAAAAATTATTTAGAACTTCCCCTATTTTCGACAGTACATTATCACCTTCTTGATGTCCGTAAGTGTCATTGTAAGCTTTAAAGTGGTCAACATCTAACATTAAAAAAGAGATGCTTTTATCTTCTCTTTTTGCCCGATGTAGCTCTTCTTTCAACACTTTATTAAAGTAGCGACGATTATATAATTTTGTTAGTTCGTCTGTAATGGACAACTCTTCTAAAAGTTTTTTATCTGTAATGTCATGCCTAATTGCCATATACCCAATCTTAGTCTCTTCATCATCCAATAGTGGAAATATCGTTGTATTTATCCAATACACAGACCCATCTTTTTTTAGATTTTTTATGTCACCATTCCATGTTTCGTTTTTGGTAATAGAATTCCATATGTTTTTATCTAAATCATCTTTTGTATCTGGATGTCTTAAAGCATGATGTTTTTTCCCAATCAGCTCATTTCTTGAATACCCCGATAGTTTGCAAAATGCTTCCGAAACTTCAATGATAATACCCTCTAAATCTGTTGAAGAAGAGATGATATTTTTATCCATAATATCTACATATTGTGCTATTCTTCGCTCATCTCGTTTTTTTTGGGTAATATCTTCTGCTACACCTATGTATCCGCTAATCTCTGCAGAACTGTCTCTAAGTGCACTCAGTGAGAGATTAACAGCAATTGTCTGTTTATTTTTAGTTATATATTTCCACTCATGCGTATTTTCAAGTCCATATTTGCTTTTTGCAATAAGCACATCAAACCCTAGCTTCACCTTTGTTTTTAGCTGCTTTGAAAATTCGTCTGCTCTTAGTTGTATTTCAGTAATATCGTGAAAAATGGCTGCTGATTCCTTGCCAACTAACTCACTTGAACTATATCCCAACATATACTCTGCAGCTTTGTTAAATAGAGTAATTGTACCTTCTAAGTCCGTGGCAATAATTGCATGTGTTGAGTAATCTAGGACTGATTGCAAAAAATTTTTGTTTTTGCTGAGCTCATTGTTTAATGTATAGAGCTGAAGATGGTTAGAAACTCTAGCTAAGAGCTCCTCTTTACTAAATGGCTTCAGTATATAATCTATAACTCCTTCTTTAAAGCCTTTAACTATACTTTGACTGTCATTTTTTGCTGTTAAAAAAATAATAGGGATGTTGGATGTTTTTTGATTACTTTTGAGCTTACGTACAACTTCATAACCATCCATCTCAGGCATTATTATATCTAGCAAAATAAGGTCAATACTTTCATTCGAATCTACTATATCTAATGCGGTGAGACCATCTGTTGCTGCCAAGAGACTATACTTCTCACCTAGTATTTCTACTAAAACTGAGATATTTGTGCTCTCGTCATCTACAATTAAAATATTTTGTTTTTTCATATTATCCCTTCATTCAACAGTTGGTAAACTTCCTTCAATATTTTATCCGCTTCTTTATATTTGTAGGTAAGTAAACAAGTATTTAATTCTTTTATTTTTATTTTATCGACGTACGGGACCAGCATCTTATCCAGTAGTTCAACTTTATTTTGTGATACAACTCTAAAATGTTTTATATCATCTGATATTTCATTTAAATGTTTTACAACATCTTCTTTTTTATATTCTTCAATAACATCTTTATCATCTATGGAGCTTAGTTGAATTTTTAGCTGCTGAACTGTTTTTTTGATTAGCTCTATTAATTTCGGGGTGAGTTCTTTTTTTATTTGGATATCCGGTGTGTCATGTATCTCTTTTGAGAGAGAATATACATCTTTAAGTGAAATGTTTCCGCTCACACCTTTTAGTGCGTGTATGGCAAGATTGAAATCATTCGATTCTATTTTTGAGATATCAAAGATTTGTTCAACGTCTTGATAGTCTTCGCAAAAATTTAAAAGTAGTTTTTGAACTATTTTTGGTTTATCACCTATTCTACTTTTTAATTCTTCTGTGTCTAAGCCATAAAATTGAGTTTGAAGATTTTCTGATGCCAACTCTTGTAAAGTTTCAACTTCTTTTTTAGTTTCTGTTGGTTTTATCCATTGAAGCAAAGTACGAATCAGTTCATGTTCATCTATAGGTTTTGCTAAATGTGCAGACATTTTAGCTTCACTCGTCTTAATCACATCTTCTTGCATAACGGCTGCACTGAGTGCAACGATTGGAATATTCTCATTGATTTTTTTAATATGCCTAGTTGCTTCAAAGCCATCCATGATCGGCATCTGAAGATCCATTAAGATTAAATCATACTCTTTTGCGGATTCTATCATCTCAACTGCTTCTTTGCCATTATTGGCTATTTCTACATGCAGGTTTAAATCTTCCAGCATTCCCACGGCAACCACTTGATTTATTCTATTATCTTCAACCAATAGTATACGTGCCCCTTTTATTGAATCTGTGTTAGATTTAGTATTTTTTATCTGTACTTTTGATGTATCAGTTTTTTTACCCTCAATTTTTCCAAATGTGACACTAAAGATAAATATGCTCCCCTTTCCTTCTATACTCTCTACCCAGATTTCACCGTTCATCATCTGAGCCAGATGCTTGGATATAGAAAGACCAAGTCCTGTTCCTCCGTATTTTCGAGTTATGGAATTATCCGCTTGATTGAATTCTTTAAAGAGATTCACTTGAACTTCTTTACTGATTCCTATGCCGCTATCTTTTATAGAAAACTCTAATTTTTTTTCATTTTCATTTTCTTTTATGATTTTAACATCTATATCTATAGTGCCATGTTCTGTGAACTTGATTGCATTTCCCACTAAGTTTGTAAGGATTTGAGTTAAGCGAAGTGCGTCACCGATAAGCTGTACATTATGAATCCTGTTTATATTAAGAGTTAAGCCTTTTTTATTTATCTGGTATTCAAACAAATCTTTTATATTATCCATGACACTATCAAGTTCAAAGATATTATTTTCTAAATCTAATTTTCCTGCTTCTATTTTTGAGTAATCGAGTATGTCATTAATGACATGCAAAAGTGCTTTTGAGGATGTTTTAGATTTTTCAAGATATCCTCTTTGTTTGTCATTAAGATCTGTTTTAAAGATTAGTTCAGTTAAGCCTAAAATTCCGTTAAGAGGTGTTCTTATCTCATGGCTCATATTTGCTAAAAATTCAGATTTGGCTTTGTTGGCTTTTTCAGCTTCTTCTTTTGCTAAAATTAGGTTTTGTTCTAACTCTTTTTCTTTAGTAATATCTTTTTTGATTAATACATAATTATTGATGTTCCCATCATCTTGAATGATTGGTGAAGATACAATATCTTCAATGTACTGACTACCGTCTTTACGTATATTTGTAAGTTCTCCACTCCAATTTTTTCCTGCTTCAAGGGCTTGACACATATCGAAATACGCTTTTGTTGGTGCTTCAGAAGATTGCAACAAAGAAGAATTTTTACCAATGGATTCAACTTCTGTATAACCTGTCATTTCAGTAAAAGCAGCATTTACATACTCAACCTCATGGTGCAGATTTGTGATAACAATACTATTGGGGCTTTGGGCTACAACTTGAGAAAGTTTATGCAGTTCATTGGTCTGAGACTGGAGTAGATACTTGCTTTTTATAAGTGCCAAAATAATTGACAACAAAATAAAATAAACTGCCAACCAGCCTAATGTCATTAATAGCGGGTATTGATTTTTGATTGAATCGTCAAACTTTTTGGTACTTGAGAGATAAATAACCCATATATGATTATCCATTTCTATTATTTGTTTACTCTTGTATTGCCCATTATGTGTAGATTCAGGTGATGACTTATACATAAGGTGTTGTAGTGACTTTTCATTGCTATCATATATCTCAAAATCTAGAATTGATTTACTCGATACTATTTTACTCATAAGGTCATTCATCCGAAATGCACTATAAACAAACCCAATCAGGGCTTTTTTTCGATCTTGGAGTGTATCTAGTTTTACTTTTTTCTTGTAAACCGGCAAATACATCAACATACCGGCCTGCACGTCAGAGTCTATCTCCTGAACCAAGGTGACTTTTCCTGAAATGGACGCCGTTGCAGTATCTCTTGCGATTTCCATGGCTGTTCTACGATTTAGCTCTGAGAACATGTCATATCCGATAGCTTGTAAATTACGTTTATCCATTGGTTCGAGATATAAAATTGTGCTATATTGTTCCCGTTTTCCAGCAGGTTTTAAACTAAAAGATTCATATCCCTCTGCACGCATTTTTTGCTCCATAGGGGCAACTTCATCAGGACTCAGCATGATAGAAAACCCGTAACCCTGCATTCCTGGATAGTTCTTTTGAATATCTAATGCTTGAACAAAACCATGCCACTCTTTACGGGAGATATAGTCACTTCCATTAAAAAAACCTACACCACCCCGTAAAATATTTTTATAATTTTCCATCTGCCTCTGAATATTATTAAGATTATCATCCACAGCAGTATCAAAATGTTCTTTATTAAGTTTATCGTAATAATTTTTAGAGCCCATCCAAGCAGCATATGAGATTACAAGCGATAAAATAACAATAAGCAATACAACTAGCTTGGTGTATTTGAAAAAAAATTCCTGAATTCTTAATATACTGATATATTTAAACAAGACATCTCCTTTTTTTATTTTTTTATATGTCTTACTGAATTCTTTAAGCAGAATATTTTTCTCTCTTCTTGTTCATACGGTTTTACAAAACAACCATTCATCGTAAAAATTATTTTTTATGCGATTATTGTAACATTTATTAATTAAATTTATATTTTTTGATTCTAATTCACTGATAATTGGTAAATATCCTTTAATATTTTATCTGCTTCTTTATACGTAAACAAGTATTCACTGTAATTTTAATTTCTAGTAATATTAATATATTATTTGTATTTACCAGGCAAGCATTATCATAGCTTGGGGTACATTCGATTGGATATTACTATTTTTAACTTTATAATAATGCCATTCTACTCCAACATAGATTTTACTCTGAAGGGGCGAATAATCAAGTTTATAAAGCAGCTTATTTTGGGAGAGAATATCCAGTGTTGTCCAATCTGTAAAGCCATTAATAGTAAACTGGGTATTAAATATATTGTTGCTGGTATAGTTAGCAGTTACTTGATAGGTATCATTTCCAAGATTTTTATCTTTTTTATAGAAGTTCAGACCAAAAACATCAAAGCCTTTGACACTTAAGTTCACTCCCATTCCATACATCCAAGCATTATAATCTTTAAATTTATGCACCTGTCTATTGTATTGTCCGGAGAAAAATATATCTTTGACAAATAAAAATGATAAATCCTGCTTAGTGCTTTTACTGAGGCTTATTCTTGGAGAGAGTTCAAAATATAAATCAGTTGATTTATCATTGTTTTTAAACCTGTCATTAGCAATCGCATAATCTGAGAATCCATAAACATCACCATAAGCATATGTAGAGAAATGTTCCAACGTGATTGTGTTTTTTCCGCCAACAGTATCAAAACCACTCTTGCCGCTAAAATTTCCATAAAGATATTGAATATTTGTTGTTGAAAAGGCAAATATATCGCTCGTAAAGGCGAAAAGCAATAAAAAAAATGCAACAATCTTCACGCAACGCCTTTGCATAGAATTGGTTTAAGTATTGAACCATTCTATCACTATACATTAAGAAGTAGCTTAAACCAGAATTATGTCATAAGAAATTAAAAAAAACATTCATCATTGCGCTGGGGGACACACTCATTAAAAATTTCTACTACCATCAAGGTGGCTTAATATTTTCATTAAGAATCCTTTAAGCATAAACGATTCTTAGAAATATCTACTGCATAATTGGGATGTAACGCACATTTTAAAGATTCCAAGATGAAAAATCAATTGAATACTCAATATATCAAACTACTTTTTGTTTAAATTTTGAATCAAAATTATCAATATAATCTTCTACAGCACTGTATTTAACTACACTTTCATTAAATAAAGGGAATTCAGTCAAATCTTTTTGTATATCATCTATTTTCATTTCACTTAAAATCAAAAAGTCATCTCCTTCTATTCTAAAAATAATGCTATCAGGATATAAATTACTTATAAATACAGCAAATGCAATCAAAAAGTCATCACCTTTTTTCCAGCCAAACTCTTTATTGTATTTTGAAAAATTGTGCAGTTTTATCTCGTAGGTGTAAGCAGCATTTGAAGTGATGTGATACATGAGGATAAGGTTTAAATAGTCTATGATAAACAGATTTGTTAATCTGTCTCTATAAAAATAAGAAAACCGCTGTTCTTCTATCATAGTTTTTGGTAGTTGCGATATCTCTGAATCTATCTCTATATTTTTCAAGGCTATTAATGCTGCCTTGACTACCTCTGGATGAAAATGTTTAGCACTTAGATCTTTTAGTTCATTAAGGGCAACATCTATTGTTTTCTTAGCTTTGTAAACTCTGTTTGTTGTCATGGCATCAAAAGCATCGGCTACAATCATAATCCTGCTTAATGGCTTAATCTCCTCGGACTTTAAGCCATTGGGATAACCACTACCATCAAACTTTTCGTGGTGTTCTAGAATAATATTAGCTATCAATTTATACTGATCTATTTTTGATAACATCTCATAACCGGATAAAAGATGATCTTGTATAAGTAAATATTCTGTATCATTTAATTTACTTGGCTTAAGCAATATGGCATCCGGAGTAGAAATTTTACCTATATCGTGCAACCAAGCTGCATTTTTAAGTAGCTTTATATCTTCATCACTGTAATTCATCTCTTTGGCTATTAATACGCAATATTCTGCTACTCGTTTTGTATGTCCTGCCGTATAAGAATCGCGAGATTCTATCATCTCAATCATAGAGTGAATCATCTGCTCTTGATTTTTTATTTTTTCTTTTTCAAGAAAGCTTACTTTTTCTATATGTGTTTTATCTGTAAATACGACCACAGTTCCAAAAATAGCATGACCAATAGACAGGGGCGTAACCACTATGGAAACCGGTACAAAACTACCATCTTTTGTAACTAGATACTCATCATTGTCTATATATATATGTCCATCTTTAAGCGTATTGTGAACGGGACAGTTTCGAGGCTCTATGAGGTTATTGTTTATATCTTTATAATGAATATAATCATGAATATTTTTATTAATCAATTCTTCATAAGTAAAACCGAGTATTCTAAGCGCCTCATTATTGATAAATGTGGTTTTATGATGCATGTCTAATATATAAACTCCATTACCGACATTTTGGGCTATATCATAAAATCGTTTTTCGCTCTGGGCAACTTTATTTTTCTCTTCAAACACTCTAAGGTAGAGTGAAATTTTGTTTAAAAGTTGATTGTCATCAATTGGCTTCGTCAGATAATCAACTGCACCAAGTTTAAAACCCTCTTTTATAAATTCTTCACTTTTAAACACAGCGGTTACAAAGATGATAGGTATATCTTTTGTTTTTTTATTTGATTTTATCATCTTTGTTAATTCGTAACCATTTATCTCCGGCATCTGCACATCTAATAAAATTAAATCTATTTGTTTCGTTAAAAGTATTTGCAAAGCATCTTTTGCATTTAAAGCTTCTATGCTTTGAACATTCTTTAAAGTTTTAAGTAAGGTGCTTAAAGTAAATAAATTATTTTCATTATCATCTACACATAGTATATTATAGTTATGAACTATTTCTGACATATTTTATTTCTTCCATTATTTTTGGCCTCATACAAAGCCTCGTCAGAACGTTTTATGAGCGTATCTAATGTGTCATGCTCTTTAAATTCCGTTATACCGAAACTGCAGGTAATATTTTTGGCAATACCGAAATCTTCAGATTCAATATACTTTCTTAAATTATCAGCTATTTCCAAACCTCTTTGCATATCTGTATTAACCACTAACACAAATTCTTCTCCACCCCATCTGGCAAAGATATCATCTGTTCGTATATGCTTTTTAATGACTGAGGATACATTTTGGAGTACTTTATCACCAATTAAATGCCCATAAGTATCATTTACTTTTTTAAAAAAATCAATATCTATGATTAAAAATACAAAACCACTGTCTTCTTCTCTTCTGCTATTTATTTTTTTGTCCATGAGTGTGTGAAGCATATTTCTATTATATATCTGTGTGAGATTGTCAAAATTTGCTGCATGCTCATATTCATGTGACAAGTTTGATGTTTTTGTTATATCTGTCAGTGTAAGAATATAATATTTATTAAAGGATGCAATTTTAAGAGTAAAGGTATATTCATTATCTCCTCTTTTTAGCTTGGCAAGAACATCTTCCTTCTTGGATAATTCGATAACTTCATCTATCCAATTACTCTCTTCATCAACGATACCTAAATGAAAATAGCCGTCTTCTTTTACAAAAATAGAGAATATGCAAGTATATTGAACTTGAAATTCAGCTAGATTATTTAAACTGTAAAAATTAATCAAGGCTTTATTTGCATTTAAAGCTTTTTCACCATTAGTTACAATAATCAAATTTTCTTGTAAATCCAATATGCTTTGCACATAATTTTTTTCCTCTTCAAGCAACTTCGTTTTTTCTTTTAATGCTAAATGGAATGAAACACGAGCTAGTAACTCTACACTGTTAAATGGCTTAGTAACGTAATCAGCACCGCCAACCTCATAGCACATTTGTATAGTTTCATCATCTGTTTTAGCAGTTACAAAGATAATAGGTATATCTTTAGTTTTTTTGTTTGATTTTATCATCTTTGCACAAAGAAATCCATCCACCTCAGGCATCATAATATCAAGTAATATCAAATCTATCTCCTGCCTTAGGAGAACATCCAACCCAGTGTGGGCCGATTGCGCGCTTAGAACATTATAAAATTCATCTTCTGCACCTTTAAGAACACTTTCTAAGATAAAAAGGTTCGATTCTATATCATCTATACAGAGTATATTTTTCATTAAGCCACTTTTTTAAATATTTTGTAATCATCTGAGCATTTATCAAACTTACCAATTAATGAAGAGCTGATATTTTCACTCTCTCCCAACACTAAATGTCCACCAAATTTCAGTGAATCATAAAATAATTGAAACACTTTTTTTTGTAAATTTTCATTAAAATATATAATTACGTTCTTACATATTATAATATCAAATTCATTAAAAGAGCCATCTGTAACTAAATTATGTTGAAAAAATAACGTTTTTTTTCTAATATTTTCATTAACAGATATAAAATTATCATTTTTTATAATATAATTATCCAGTTTATCATTCAATCTTATATGCTCGAAATTAGTAGATCCCAAGGCATATGATTCATTTGAGTAAATTCCGTTTTTAGCCTCTTGTATAACTACACTGTTAAAGTCAGTCGCATAAAGTATAGATTTTTCAAGTATTCCTAAACTACTTAGTAAAATCGCCATTGAATATGCTTCCTTACCGGTACTGCATCCTGCACTCCAGACTTTGAGATTGTGTTTGTTTTTATGATGTTTATTTATAAGCCTTACTATATCTTTAAATGACTCAGGATTTCTGAAAAATTCTGTCACATTTATGGAAACTTCTAAAAAAAAGACCTTAAATGCGGTATTATTAAAAAGTATACTACCGACTGCATCTTTAATATTTTTTATACTATGCTTAGTCATAAAAAGCTCTATTCTCCTCTTAATCATGTCCCTTTGGTAGAGTCTAAAATCATAGCCATATCGTTTGTCAATCATTTCCAAAAGATATTCTATCCAATTGTTCAAACTTTCTTTTTTATTTAAAAAATTGATATAAGAAATAATATTTTCTTGGTTAAAGACATAGTTATGGACATTTAAAGCAAGTGCGTTAATTATCATAGGCGTTGCTTTACACTCGGCTTTGTCTTGGATAATTATTTTAGACTTGTTGTGAGTCAGCACTGTTAGCTTATCAACACCATCATCAGAGTATCCGCATTCTTGAATAACCAATAACAACTCTTTGTAGTATGCAGAAAATGATTCATAACTAACAGATACTGATGGTCTTGATAGATTGTACTGCACTTCATCGCTAAGCTCAAAACAGCCATCCTTGACTTTTAAATGTTTGTTATGAGGTGCTATATAGATGACCTTTTTTTCAAGCCTCTCACCATCTGAGGCATAACAAACTTTATGCTTTGTGTATTGCTGAAGTATTTCATCAAACTTACCAACTCTTTGTGGTTGTACATGCTGCACTAGAACAAGCGTTAAATTTTCAAGAGTAGTATTTTTTACTATATTTAAAATTTTTTGTGAAGAATCACTGCTGCCCCCTATGAGAACAACTTCTATTTCACTTGCCTTAACAACGCTATTTTTTATAAGTGAAATAAATTTAGATTTAAAGCCTAATCTGTAGAGATATATATGCAGTTTATTTCTATGTGTGATTATCGAAATATTTTTATTTTTTTTAAATATCTCTTCATAGAGTAAATGCACCAATACTCCATTTATACTGTATATAGCTCCAAACTCTAAAATCCACTTTTCATAATTTTTAGAAAATATTTTTTTAAGCTCCGTTGTATCCTGGTCATTTATAGAAAAATTGAGAAAAATCTTACATGTTACAGAATCCTCAAAAAACTGCAACATCTACTTAACCCATGCCTTTACCATAGAAATGAGGGCATTGTGATGTATCGGTTTTGATAAATAATCATTTGCACCCGCATCAAGACAATTTTGCTTATCCTGCGGCATAGTTTTAGCTGTGATAGCAATGATAGGGACATCTTTATACACTGTATTTGACTTTATGACTTTTATAGCTGTTGAACCATCCATAACAGGCATCATAATATCCATCAGAATAAGATCTATTTTTTCAACTCCTAAAACTTCTAAAGCTTCTTTTCCATTAAAAGCACTATAAATTTCTGCTCCCACATCTTCCAAAACAGCTGTTAGTGTAAATATATTTCTACTATCATCATCAACTATTAAAATATTTTTATTTGATAGCATCTCTGTATCAAGTGAGCTAATATCATCCTCAATAATAGAAATTGTATCAACTGAATTGTGTTGAACTTCGGCTACACTCTTGAATGATGTCTCTTTTTTTGTTGAGGACGAAGCCAGTTTATCCAACAGAGGCAGAACAACAACAAATGTTGTTCCTCTGCCAAATTGGCTCTCAACAGTGATAGTTCCATGTAAAAGTTCAATTATTGTTTTACTAATAGATAAACCCAAGCCTGTTCCCCCATATTCTCTACTGATGGAGCCATCCACTTGCTTAAAAGCATCAAAAATATTATCTAGCTTGTCATTTTGTATTCCTATTCCAGTATCTTTGACACTGATGACTAACTCATTTTCCCTAGAATCGATTCCTAAAACAACAGAGCCTTTTTTTGTAAATTTAAAGGCGTTTGATAAAAGGTTTTTCAGTACTTGTGCCAGCTTAGTATTATCTGTCATAAACTTATCTTTAAAGTTGTCCTGTGTAACAAACACAACTTCTTTTTCATCTGCAATAGCACCAAATAGGCCTCGCATCTCTTCGATAATATCGGCAGAAGCAAGTTCTGAAATGTCAAGATTCATTTTTCCAGACTCAATCTTACTTAAATCTAAAATATCATTTATAAGAAGTAATAAGTTATTACCTGCCCTATTGATAACCGAAGCTTTTTTTATGCTATCTTCATCAAGGTTTTGCTCAGTATTCATCGTTAAAAGTTTTGAAAGCAAGATAATAGAGTTAAGTGGAGTCCTAAGCTCATGAGACATATTTGCTAAAAATTCACTTTTGTACTTTGAAGCCTTTTCTAACTCTTTTGCTCTTTGGTCTATCTCTCGTTTTGCCTTAGCCAAGTTTCTATTTTTATCCTTTAATTCTTCAGACTGTAACGTAAGCTGTAGCTGCTGTTCTTGCATCTCAACATTCGTTTCTTGTATCTCTTCACTTTGAATTTGTAGTTCTTCGTAAGCATGTTGTGATTTTTCAAGTAGAAGTTTAATTTGAGTGTTTTGTCCTGCAGTATAAAGCGCCATTACAAAAATGTCAGCAATTTTTTCAAAGTACTCTTTATCTACTTTTGTAAATTCCTCTAAACTCATGATTTCTGCAACACCTAAAATAATCCCCTCAAAAATAAGTGGGAAGACATAAACCTCTTTTTGCTGAAATATTGCTGTGCCGCTACGAGCCTTATATGCACTCCCTTTTAGTAACATATATTTTTTTTCAAGGGCTACTTGTCCTACAACACCTTCACCCAATTTAAAACTGCTTGAATATTTATCTTCTTCATCAAATGCAAAAGTAGCACTCAGAGTAAGCTCGGCTTTATCTTTATCGAAAATATATATAGCACCTCTATTAGCATTTACATAACGACTGGCAATAGTAATCGCTTCGTTTGATAATTCAGTAATATCAGTGATGCCGCTTAGCTTGTCATTGAACTGTGCAACTCCATCAGAAAAATAAATTTCTTCTTTATTTTTCTGACTATTTAGTTTTAAAATATCAGTCATTGTACTAATGGCGAGTCCCAATTCATCATCATTTGATTTTACATTTATGGTATTAGTATAGTCTTCAACGGTGATAGCTTTTGCCTGTTTTAAAATACTTTTTAAATACTTTATCATCTGCACAATTGCCAAACCAAGTCTATCATCATTACCTTTTATCTTATAATTAACATTAAGCTCCCCAACAGATATTGACTCTGCAATTTTGGTAATTGTCTCAAGGTATTCAACCATACCCATGAGTGAGAGACCAAGTTCATCATCACTGCCTTTGACGATGACATTTACATCATAATTACCCATCGACAACTCATTAGCAAGACTTGAAATTTCTTTTAACCTTTTTGTCATCTCTCTTAAAGACAGCCCAAGTTGGTCATTCTTGCCCAGAAGTTCAATATCTTTAGTAAAATCACCTCCGGCAACTGCGTTGGCCTGATTTATTGTAGTTTCTATAGCATCCATAAGTATGGCAGTTGAGCTTATTATCAAACCAATTTCATCATCTGCTTTATATTTAATGTTCTTTTTTTTAATCTCTCCGCCAGATAAAGCTTTTAGTTGCGCTGTTACTTTTGTTAATGGGGTCATCAGTTTTGAGATATACATATTAACAAAATACAAACCTAAAACAAGAACACTCACCAGAATTATAAAGAACATTTCGATAAACTCATCCAAGGACAAAAGTGCAACATCTATATTTAACGTAGTAACAAGATACCAAAATCTCTCTTTGTTGTCTACTTTATTTGGATAGATTTTATTCATTGAATATATTGTATCATCTTGTATAAAAACAGCTTCATCTTTATCTTTATCTTTAAGATTTTTCATCGCATTTTTATGATCATTTTTAAAATTAAATGCTGTACCCAGTTGAAAAGCCCATCTTTTAGTTTTATCGATTTCGTATAGATATCCACCGTCTGAATTTAAAAGATGATACTCTCGTTTATTATTCAGTTTATCAACAGTCTGTGCTTTTTCAATTTTGTTTAAAATATTATTTGCATTAAAACTAAGCACTATCACCCCTTTAGTTTCTCCATTTTCATTCACTATTGGAGTTGAATATCTTACCACTGGAACAAAGGGTTTTTCTATCTTTGAATTTTCAACATTCAAACTCATTTTAGAGATATAAAACTCCCCTTTTCTAAGATTAATGGCATGTATGAAGTAATTACTATAAGATTTGTTTTCTAAATCTTCATCTCTAACTTTAATGACTTTATTTGTCAATTCATTATATTTTATTACTATTTTTTCATGCCCATATGCATCTAATATTTTTATCTTGTAATAAAATTTTTTATTTAAAAGATAATCTTTCAAAGTTGAAATATATAAATTTTTCCAATAGTTCGTCTTTTGTTCATCTGCTAACTCTGCCCAAATAAACATTCTCTTCAAAGCATAGAACTCACTGTTATACAAGACATCATTAGGGATGGTCTCGAGTATACCCATCATCTCATTTGACAATGCCTTTGTTTCTCCCGTACTCGTAGATAAGGCAGAGCTTATGTAAGCTCTTTTTGCACTTACAAAACCAAACCATCCAACTGTACCTACCGAGATGATAATAACACTAACAAAAAGTATAAATATTTTGTTTTTAACTGAAAAACTCATTATTCTGCCTTTTTATTTAAAGAGTTAATTAAATTTAATTTTCTAAGATTCCAACTCATAAGCTGATTTGTTTCTAGTAATGTTTTTTTGTTATATTTAATTGCAGCATGTGTAATAGTCTTTATTTTTAGATACGCTTTTATTGTTTGGAGTTCAGCTATTATCATCTGTGTTAATCCAAATACATCACTGGATGTGACTTTACTCTTTTTAAATTCACTAAAGTCTACAAAACTTATGCCTGACATAATTTGAAGTTGTTTTATTTTTTGAAGTATATCCAGACCTAAACTATATGTGTCCGCCGGAGTAGCATTTAACATCTTCTCTTCAGGTATAGTGTCATCTTGCAGTTCCAAATTCTGTAAAATGAGTGTAATGTCGTCATAAACTCTTACATTTTCCCCAAAAACCAAAGAGGGTGCAACTACACCTTTATTTAAAATATCAAATATCATGGATATACGGGATAAGGCATTAAAAACATCCAATGGTGTCTTAGCTTTAAAGACCTTCTCTTTTAAAACCAGTTCTTGTATGCCACGTCTTAATTTAAAGATTTTTATTTCCGTTAAGATTCTTTGTGTTTGCTCGTATACCAAATCAGGGTTTAGATTTAGGACCGGCGTCATATTGATAGGTTCTATAACCGGTAAATTGTATCTATCTCTTAATATATTTATTTTTATCATTATTTCATAGGTTCTTTGCCAAACATTTCTAGGTCTTAGCGGTGTTGTTATTTTGGTAATTTTTATTAGTTTATCATGGCTGAGTTTTATCCCATAGTATTTAAGTAGTGAATGGACCTCTTCTTCTATTATCATAACCTGAGAATAAACTTCATTTGATGTTATCTCTTTAGAAAAAAGGCTCAGACTGATAAGTAGTATAAATATTATTATTTTCATTTAATTTCCTATAAATTTTTTCTGTTAATCATAGAACTTATTCTACATCGTTTTAGATTGCCATGTTATTAAGTTAAGACTATTTTTGTATATTTCTACCAAGTAAAGAAAGGGCACCTTTATAGATTGGCTCGTCTATAAAACCATACTCTTCATCCACAAACCCTGTAATTCCCTCAGATTGGTGCATCTCAAAAAGTTTAATTATTACATGTGCTCTTTGTATTTGAGCCTCTTCGTTAACAAACATCTCATTTACCAGTTTTACCTGTTTAGGTGATATGCAGCCCTTAGCATCATAACCCATACGCTTTTCTAAAGCTATCCACAGAGCAAATTCATCAAGATTTTTAAATTCTTGATACACAAACGAAACTGGTTTGACGCCCATAGACTTGCATGTCACAAGAAAGTGAGAAAGGATGTAAAGCATCGTATGGTTATCTCTATTTATCAAGCTTTGAGAGAATTCGATATCTGCAAATAAATCCAATATGCCAAGATAAAATGTAGTCACTTTTTTATCTACAGCCAAGGTGGCAAGATTGTGCCAAGCCGATGCTGTCTCTATTGATAAGTGGAGTTCTATTTCATCACCTAAAAGAGCCAAAATATTTTGGACCTCTTTTTTATTCTTAATCTTTGGTATACGAATAGCATCCGGCATAAACTGATTTAAGTAAACTATCTCTTCATATCCGCCATCGTCAAGAGCATTTACTCTGACTACGAGTTTTTTATCACTTTGTTTGTGTTGCCCTAAAAATATAGCACAAAGAACAAGGGCAAAGGGCTTGTCTTGTTTGCTGACTCCATCTTCAAGGTTTAGCATGATACAGTCAGATTCAAGAGATTCTATCTTCATTAAGTGCTTTATATTGTTGCATGAAAGCATTAAAACGGAGCGAAAATCACTTCTTTTTTGTACATCTCTAAAAGTTGGAACAGCTAGTTTATCTAAGGCACTTAAGTCTCTTTTTTCATAAGCTAGATTGAGAGCTGTTAAAAAATCATTTGACAATGGGTTCTTCCTTTTTAGCTTTCTTGATTTTATCATTTTGATGTAAAAACAAATAGAGTGCGGCAATCTCTTTATCTGTTAAAAAATATCTCGGCATACCATCTTTTCTACTGTTTAATGCTTTGTAGAAAACTTCATATTTTACTTTATTTATAGCAGAACCACCAAAACTTTTTTTAACATTTTTATGCATATAGTTTGCAACCACCTTCCCTTGACCTTTGTCACCATGGCAAAGTTGGCACCCTATTCCTCTTGGGTTTTGATATAGCCTGGATGCATACTCCATAGGAGTAATAAAAGATGTCTCAGCTAATAATAAATATGGAAAAATCAAGAATCTTAAATATTTCATTGTAAAGCGACCTATTATTATTTGATTGGTATAATATCAGTTCCAATTATAGAATGGGAATTGGAATAATATCAAAAATATAATTTATGAGGGTTAAATGCAAATTCTTAATGGTAAAGCACTTTCACAAAAAATAGAACAAAAAATAAAAATAGATGTAAAAGAATTTAAAAATTCTGCTGGTTCAGTTCCTGGTTTGGCTGTAGTTTTGGTGGGTCATGATCCAGCTAGCCAAGCTTATGTGAAAATGAAAAAAGAAGCCTGTGATAGAGTTGGTTTTTATTCGGTTACGCATGAGATGCCTGAAGATATCTCCCAAGATGCTATTGAACATACAATCACTATGATGAATAAAAATCCAAATATTGATGGTATTCTCATTCAACTTCCTCTTCCCGCTCAGATTGACACAACAAAAATACTCGAACTTGTAGACCCAAGCAAAGACGTGGACGGTTTTCATCCTTATAATGTTGGGAGATTAACAACTGGGCTTGAGGGTTTTGTGCCTTGTACACCACTGGGTGTAATGGAACTATTAAAAGAATATGACATAGATGTAAAAGGTAAAAATTGTGTAGTTGTTGGTGCTTCAAATATTGTAGGAAAACCAATGGCTGCCCTACTTTTAAATGCAAATGCAACTGTTGAAGTTTGTCACATTTTTACGGATGACTTAAAAAAACATACACTTGATGCAGATGTTTTATTTGTCGGTGTCGGTGTGATTAACTTAATCAAAGAAGATATGGTAAAACAAGATGTTATCATCGTAGACATAGGGATTAACAGAGCTAAGAACGGGAAACTCGTTGGTGATGTTGATTTTGAAAATGTTAGTAAAAAATGTTCTTATATTACTCCTGTTCCCGGGGGTGTCGGCCCTATGACAATTGCCATGCTCTTGAGTAACTCTCTCAAAGCTGCAAAAATTAATGCAAAGAAGAAATTATAAATGAAAGAATTTTTAAAAAAATCATATAAATTTTCAAATTCATGGACTGGGACTATAATCATAGTTTTATTCATCATATTTTTCGTAGCTCAAGCTTTTAGAATCCCCTCTGGTTCTATGAAAGATTCACTTCTTGTAGGGGATCATCTTTTTGCTAAAAAGTTTGCTTACGGTATTTCTATGCCCCATATCCCCTTTTTAGAGATGTCAATCATGCCCTGGAGTGATAAGCTTCGTTTAATGGATGGAGACACTCCTAAAAGAGGCGATATTGTCATATTTAGATATCCCAACAATATCAAACAACACTTTGTAAAAAGATGCGTAGCACTTCCTGGAGATGAACTTTTTGTTTTAAATAAAGATTTATATCTTCATCAAAATGAGGGCGATGAGTGGATTAAAAAGAATTTTAATGAAAAAGATATCATACTTTATGACGGTCAATTTTGGGTAAAAAACCCTTATATGAAAAAGCATCCAGGTATCCATCATGATGAAAAAATTATTAATAATGGAAGGTACCCTATGCAACTATTTAATTTTGCTCCTGTAAAAATTGAAAAAGATAATTATTTTATGATGGGTGATAATCGTGATCATTCAAACGATAGTCGTTTTTGGGGTTCAGTTCCTTATGATAATATAGAGGGTACACCGTGGTTTATCTATTTTAGTATAGATAAAAACTGGGAAATTAGATGGGACAGAGTTGGCAAAACACCTACTGATTTGGAATCTCCTGAGCATTTGAATTTAGCTAGACATATAAGAATTAAAGAAGATAAGAACGATCATGCAATCTATTGATTTTTTAAAAATTGCTGCGGCAGTCTTAGCCTTGGCTATAGCAATTATCGGGCATGAAATCATGCATGGCTGGGTGGCATACAAATATGGCGATACAACTGCTAAAAATGCTGGAAGACTTTCTATAAATCCACTTATACATGTAGATTTGGTCGGTACGATTTTAGTTCCCTTATCTATGTACTTCATACCTATTCTTCTTGGCGGGGATAGTGGATTTTTATTTGGTTGGGCAAAACCGGTTCCTGTTAACATGGGAACCGTTATACATAGAGGTGGCTACAATGCTGCTATGCAAGTAGATTTGGCTGGAATAGTATACAATTTTACTTTAGCGGTTGTTGCTTCTGTCGCTGTTTTGGCGATGGATAAACCAACAAATGCGGATAGTTTGGTCTACATTTTCACCTATATATTCGTATTTCAGCTACTTGTTATAAATGTGGTCCTTGGCGTATTTAATTTACTCCCAATTCCACAATTTGATGGAGCACATTTTGTTATGCATTTAGCATTGAGAAATAAAATCAATTCAGTTGCAGAGTTCTTTTACAAAAGTGAAAGATATGGTATTTTTGTAGTCTTAATAGTGCTAATGACGCCGCTTAAGGATTATTTGTTGGTTCTGCCCGTGCAAACAATTTTACAATTACTATTATCATAAGAGGAAAATATATGAAATTTTACATAGGTACCGATCACGCCGGAATTGACTTAAAAGACTATACTGTCGAGCTTTTAAAAGAAAAAGGTCATGAGGTTATTGATTTAGGTCCATTTTCAAAAGACAGAGTTGACTATCCTGACTATGCCGTTAAAGTTTCACACTCAGTTTTAGAAAATCCTGAGGCACAAGGTATTCTTATCTGTGGATCAGGCATAGGGATGAGCATGGCGGCAAATCGTCATACCGGGATACGAGCTGCTCTATGCCATGATGCCTACACAGCGACTGTAGCCCGCGCACACAATGATGCAAATATTTTATGTTTTGGCGAGCGTATTATTGGGAAAGGTGTTGCAGAATCAGTACTCGATGCTTGGATTGCCGGCAGTTTTGATGGTGGCAGACATGTTGGACGCGTAAAAAAGATAGAAGCAATACAAGCTAAATAAGGACAACTTATGTTTTGGGAATGGTCTCTGTTAACAATTTTATCAATGCTGTCTATATTCTTGTTTGTTAAGATGTTTTACTTTAAAAGCATTACAAACAAGGAACAAAGAGGTAATGACTTGATGAAATTGACACTTCAAGAAGCTGAAATACTTATACGAAAATACCAAATACAGCTACAACGAGCACTCGGAAATGTTGATATTTTAAATGAAGAGATGACCAAACTAAGAAATGAATTAAAAGTCTTAAAATCAAGAAATACCAAACACAGACAAGAAACTGATCGTCTAAATGGAAAAATTAAAGCACTTGAGGGTCGAATTGACGCTCTCTTATAAGGATATACATGCAACTTAGTTTAAGTGATAGAAAAATTATTGAAAACTCTATAAGAGATATAAAAGATTTTCCAAAGCCGGGAATTACTTTTAAAGATATAACAACTTTGTTAAATGACAAAGAAGCTTATGGCATCTTGATGAATCATTTACATAGAAAATATAAACCGTATAATTTGGATTATATTGCAGGTATTGACGCCCGAGGTTTTATATTTGGAGCAGCTCTTGCCCAAATGCTAGGCCTTGGTTTTGTCCCTATTCGAAAAAAAGGAAAACTTCCATATACAACTATCAGTGAAAAATATTCTTTAGAGTACGGTGTAGATGAGATAGAAATGCACATAGATGCTTTTAGTAAAATCCCAAATGCACGAGTTCTCATCATAGATGATTTAATTGCAACCGGCGGAACAGCAAATGCAGCAGCAACACTTGTACATCAGTCCGGTGCAAACTGTGTAGAAGCTTGCTTTATAATAGGTCTAAACTTTTTAGATGGCATCAAGAATTTAAAAGAAAAAACTGATGTGTATTCTATAGTAGAGGTTAACTAATGTACATCCCAAAAGCTTCTAAATTTGATCCTGATGAAAACGGGCACTTTGGCATGTTCGGTGGCAGATACGTTCCTGAAACACTTATGCCCTCCCTTTTAAAACTTCGCCAGGAGTACGACCTAATTCGCTTTGATAAAGACTTTTGGAAGGAAGTGCATTACTATCTAAAAGATTATGTAGGTCGCCCTTCCCCCCTTTTTTATGCAGAAAATATATCAAAAGAGCTTGGTGCAAAAATATACTTAAAAAGAGAAGATTTAAACCACACAGGTGCTCATAAAGTAAACAATGTTATAGCACAGGGCTTGATGGCTAAACGACTTGGGTATAAAAAAATTATAGCTGAAACCGGTGCTGGACAGCATGGTGTGGCAACTGCAACCGTCTGTGCATTGCTAGATCTTGAATGCGAAATCTTTATGGGTGCAAAAGATGTTAAAAGACAAGAATTGAATGTCTTTCGTATGAAGCTTCTTGGTGCAAAGGTAAACGCAGTTGAGAGTGGTTCAAAGACACTAAAAGATGCAATGAATGACGCCATTCGACACTGGGTAACAAATGCAAGAGACACTTTTTATATCATAGGAACTGTGGCAGGCCCTCACCCTTATCCAATGATGGTTAGAGATTTTCAAGCTATAATCGGTTATGAGGCAAGAGCTCAAATTTTAGAAAAAGAAAATGCTCTTCCTGATTATGTGATTGCTTGTATCGGTGGCGGTTCAAACGCTATCGGAACCTTTCAGCATTTTTTAGAAGATGCGGAAGTTAAATGTATCGGCATCGAAGCTGGCGGTCTTGGCATTGAAACGGATAAACATGGTTGTTCACTTCAAAAAGGCCGCCCTGGAGTTCTTCATGGTCAAATGAGCTATCTGCTTCAAGATGAAGATGGACAAGTCTTAGAAGCTCACTCTATCTCTGCCGGTCTAGACTATCCAGGGATTGGACCTGAGCACGCTTTTCACCATGATAACAACTCCGTCAGTTATGATAATGTAACCGACCAAGAAGCATTAGATGCTTTTGTGTGGCTTTCACAAAAAGAGGGAATAATACCGGCATTTGAAAGTGCGCATGCAATAGCATACCTGAAAAAAATGACAAATATAAAAGGTAAACTGATTATAGTAAACCTTTCTGGCCGCGGCGATAAAGATATGATTCAAGCCAAAGATTTACTACATTTTGATGGCTAAAAACTAAAAGAGATATGATGAAAAAGCATGCTATAGAACAAACCACAATTTTTATAAGTATATTAAAATGGCTAGCACTATCCTCAATTATGGGTATTATAATTGGTGCTAGTGTTACACTATTTTTGAAAATATTACAACTCTCGGAGCTCAGTCAAGGGTACCTACCCTTTAAATATTATTACATGTTACCCTTTGCTTTAATGATAACAGTTTGGCTAGTCAAAAGATATGCTCCAGATGCAGAAGGTCATGGCACTGAAAAAGTTATAGAAGCCATACATAAAAAGTCCGGCAAAATAGAAATTGAAGTTATTCCGATAAAACTGCTCACAACAATTTTGACTGTTTTTTCCGGAGGCTCTGTTGGCAAAGAAGGTCCAGGTGCACAAATAGGCGCAGGAATGGCATCTGTTATCTCTGATTTTCTTCGTTTTTCCAAAGCCGATCGTAAAAAGTTGGTAATATGCGGTATTGGTGCAGGTTTTGCATCCGTTTTTGGAACGCCCATAGCCGGTGCTATTTTTGGACTTGAAGTACTTGTGGTTGGGCTTATGCGTTATGATGTTTTGTTACCATCTTTTATAGCCGGTTTTGCTGCATTTTCAACTGCACAATTTTTAGGTATAGAATACACATATTTTGATGTTAATTTCATTCAGCATGTAGAGCTGGATTTACCTCTGATAATAGAAGTGATTTTAGCTGGAATATTCTTTGGTATGGTTTCTGATATCACAATTACAACACTTAAGCGAATATCTAGACTTGTTCAAAAAATTCCATTAAATATTTATCTTAAAGCATTTGCTGGTGGAATTATTTTAATAATTCTTTCGGCAATGTTTGGTGAACAATACTTTGGATTGGGACTTAGTACAATCAATAATATACTTCAACCCAATCCATCAATTTCTCAGGATATTCCATGGTACAGTTTTTTAATTAAAACTATCTTTACATCTGTTACTCTTGGTGTTGGAGGAAGCGGAGGAATAGTCACTCCCATCTTTTTTATAGGGGCAACCAGTGGTCATTGGTTTGGGGTATTTGCAGGTGATCATCATATAGCTTTTTTTGGTGCACTTGGATTTATCAGCGTACTCGCAGGAACAACAAACGCACCCATAGCAGCAACGATGATGGCGATGGAACTTTTTGGACTGGAAGTTGCACATTATGCAGCACTATCAGTAGTTATAAGTTTTGTGATGACAGGACATAGAAGTGTATTCCCTTCCCAAATATTGGCTATGAAAAAATCCAGTATGCTCAAAATTGAAATGGGTGAGGATATCGCGCACAGTTCAATCGATATAAAAGATAATTATTTTGATAAAATTCGAGATCGAATACAGAAAAAACGGGAAGAGCGAAATAAAAAAAATTAAAAAAGTAGGCACAAAATGAATATTCGATTATTAAACAAAAATATAGAAGAGATTAAAACAAACGTTTCAGTAGAGTTTTTAACTTCAGATGAGTTCAATGAGCATGAGAAATTTAAGACATTAAGTCAAGCAGGTTTTAAAGCAGAGCAGGATTCAATATGTTTTTTACATGAGTCCGGTTTTATAGCTTGCGGAGTCGATAGCAAAAAAAGTGATGATATTAGAAGTGCAGCTGCCAGTATGATAAAAGTGCTTAAAAATTCAAATAATGAAAGTGCAAAACTTAGTATTCCTAATAACAAAACTGTATCAGCCTTAGTTGAAGGTATAATTTTAGGTGGTTATGAATTTAATGATTATAAATCTAAACCGAAAAAAGTTACACTCCAAGAGATATCTTTCACTA
>Ga0316206_1001016_pt1 | contig 29023 bp, 29 predicted proteins | sample 6monthpyrite_MG_FD_204942 | JGI IMG/M metagenome (GOLD analysis project Ga0316206, IMG submission 204942) | Microbial mat bacterial communities from mineral coupon in-situ incubated in ocean water Damariscotta River, Maine, United States -... | ecosystem: Environmental > Aquatic > Marine >... | reverse complement strand
GTAGCTGGCCATTGCTGGTGTTATGACGGACTTAGCAAACGCCGAATCCTAAGCACTTGCGATTGACTCAGCTACCCATCACATTTAAGCCTGTCTTGTCAAGACAGTAAAAACTTGATCATCGAGTATAAGCAATGTCATCAATAATACCAATGTGTTCCGCGATCTCCTTCATTGCCAACACGGTTTGCTGAACTACCTGTCCACCGTCTTTCGCCTGAGATGAAGAGTTCACGGCAAGTACTGATGTTACTTTTGCATTGTTGCTATTTTGATTGATATTGGCACTTATCTGCTCCAGAGAGCTACTGGTCTCCTCAACGCTGGCAGCTTGTTAGCTAGCAGTACTACTAAGTTCCAGGGAAGTGTTGCTGACCTGGTCCGAAGCCGATACGACCTCTGCAATAGACTTCTTGACCTCTACTATGACACTATGGATCTTATCCAAAAAACCATTGATACCTTTTGCTGCTTCACCAATTTCATTGTTACCAAAATCAGGTAAACGCCGCGTTAAATCACCATCGCCCGTTTGCAATTCGTTAGTTGCCCGAGTCATCTCGGCCAATGGAGCCAAAATACTACGCAATAACAACAAGAAGACAATGGCACTAATCGCTATCGCCACTATTGTGCCCACTATCATTGTTAAAGTGGTACTAGAGGCAGTACTCTTCGCCGCTTCCTGGCGCTCTGCCATTAACACTTTCTCGGTTTCAATAAAAGTGCTAACCTGACCACGAAATCTATCAAAGTAAGACTTGCCCCTTGCTTCACCAACCAACTCGGCAATATCATTCATGGTCTTGAAATCACCCGTGGTCTTAGCATTAACAATTTCTCGACGCAACGCAATAGCTGGCTCTGTTACATCTGCCTGCCAAGCGCCTATATTTTGTTGAATTTCGTCAAGGCGCTTCACCTGGGCAGGATTATCATCGACAACCCGTTTCAATGCATCCGTTTGCTTATTAAACTCTTCCTTACCGCGCTTGTAAGGGTCCAAAAAATCATCCTTACCCGCCAACAGATAACCACGCATACCTGTTTCCATATCCACAGCTGCCGTTTCTATGCGCATTGCTTGCTGTATTACAGTGTGAGTATGCTCAACCCAATCATTGGTTTCTTCTAGAGAACCTAAACTGCTGATACCAATGTAGGATGAAAAAACCAGCATAAACAACGGTACGCTTGCTCCCATAACTATTTTCAGCTTTAGGGTCATATTTTGAAACATAATCATTGGCTCCTAATAATACGTGGAATATTGTTATTCCTTAGCAAACCTACATCAACTGCTATATTGAACGACATATCACAAATATGTGCGCAGTAGTAACAGGTACGCTATTTCAAATTCAAACTTTATCTGTAGAAGTTAACAACACACAAAAAGCCGACATCATAATTTTAAACATCGACAAGAAGATAACTAAAATATCCATAAAAAATTTGAACGACATTTAAACATCGGCTAATCTTAAACTTTATTTAAAAACACCTCAGTTAACACAATACAGCATTAAAATAATTTGCTACGAGTACCGCTAAAACATGACTACAGAGAGATAGTCTGTCATCCACTTATTTTTGCACCTCTAGCTGAAGGCTCAGAGTTTGGACTTGGTTTCAAAACACGCTGTGAATATATCCCTATACGCTCTGCCTTTTCATCCCTGAAAAGGAAGGTGTTTGAAACCAAGCCCAAACCCTGAGCTGGGACGCATCCTAAACTCGACTGGATATCAACTTCCAGATCTATAGCAAGCCCGGCATTTGCACTCCCATGGCGCAATTGTTTGGTATTCATGATGAAAACTTAGAAAAATTTTATTGATTCTTGACAACCAAGCTTTTGTTTCATTTTTGAAACGCGGCTTTTAAAGCTACATGTCGCATCAGGAAGTGCAACATGTAACTTTGAAATGGACTTAACTCACATGACTTGTTACTTCGCTACAATGCACGCGCATCATAATACGCTTTTTCCGAAATATTATGCCATTCGACCACCTGCTCACGAAATTTTATAAAAGATTGATAGACTTTTTTCGACATCTTGTCTTTATTGCCAATATCTGCGACAACTTCGTCGGATAAACTACGTAATTTTTGCAAAACTTCATCAGGCAGTTTTTTAACATCAACTTTATGTTTATTAACCAGGGTATGTAATGCAGCATGATTACGTGCGGTATACTCGGTTAACATATCTTGATTGGCCACTCGACAGGCTTGCTTTACAATCGATTGCAAATCTTTCGGCAATGCTTCAAAAGCTTGTGCGTTGATAAAACACTCTAAGGTGGTACCCGGTTCATGCCACCCTGGGTAGTAATAATATTTGGCTGCTTTATATAAACCAAAGGCTAAATCATTATAGGGACCGACCCATTCTGTGGCATCAATAGCACCAGATTTTAACGACGTAAAAATTTCTCCACCCGGCAAACTAACCGGTGTTCCCCCGGCGCGCTTCAACACTTCCCCGCCCAGCCCTGGAATTCGCATTTTAAGGCCTTTCAAGTCTGACACTGAATTAATCTCGCGATTAAACCAACCCGCCATTTGCACACCGGTATTACCCGCCGCTGTGGGTATTAAACCAAAAGGTTCATACACCTCCTCCCACAATGTCAAACCGCCGCCATGGTATAACCAGGCGTTCATCTCCTGCGCATTTAACCCAAAAGGCACCGCCGCAAAAAACTGCGCCGCTTCACTTTTGCCTTTCCAGTAATAAGCCGCCCCATGCCCCATCTGTGCGGTACCACGTGATACCGCATCAAATATCTCAAAGGGCGGGACTAACTCATTCGCCCCATACACTTTAACTTTTAACCGACCACCGGTCATTTCTGTGATCAGTTTAGCTAAATGATTGGCCCCCGTGCCCAGCCCAGGAAAGTTTTTTGGCCAAGTGGTTACCATTTTCCATTTGATGGTTTTTGCAGCATGCGCCACCGTTGATCCAACCGCCATACTGCCTGCGATCAGTGCACCATTGCCTGCAGCCTTGATAAAACGGCGTCTATCCATAAAAAATCTGTCCTCCAATCTGATAAAAAAGCGGTTTGATTAACACGACCTGCATACTATCTTAGCGCTTAGCACGGGTGCAAATTTTCCACCCATCTAAGCCATTGCCTGGTTTTCCAAGCTTGCTTAAAAAAATGATTCGGTCAAAAAATACCCTACCGTTACTTTTCAATAAAGCTTCTTTCTTATATTACCGATACAAAGAAAGTTAGGCTAACGGCTTTCATCATTTTTTCATCCGTGCAATCAATACGTTGTCACACATAACACGGGAGATATAGTGAAAACCGATGGAAAAATTGAGATACGTACCGATTTAAAATTTTATCTCTAGGAAAAACAATGATGTTGCTTTCCACCTAGAAATGATCAATATCTATTCGCATGGATATCAGGCTTCACCTAATCGACCGAAACATTGGAGTTCAGCCGCTATCACAAACGAAAATGAACGTTAAAAACAATGAATTTGCGCATTAAGTTATTTGCTGGCATTTTTTCCTTTTTGCTGATCGCATCGTCTCTTTTTGGCTTTATTGCCTATCAAACGGCAATTATTGGTAAAGCAGACAGGGAAATCATATTATTAAAAGACTTCTCCCAGCAACTTATCAATGATTTATATGTCGACGTAGGCACCAATATCAACCGTGCAGTGATATCTGCTTGGTTTGAAAGATATACAGACCCACAAATCTCTTTAGTGGTTTATGGCCCCGAAAACCAAACCATCATCGCAGAAACCGTCAACACACTGCCGTCGCAAGTTCTCCAACGCATCATAAACCTAAGCTCACCCTATGGCAGCATTAGCGACCAACAAAATACCTACACATGGTTTTCTCATCCGATTCCTAACACTCCTTATTATTTAGCGCTCTCACACAATACCCCCAATAAAAATTTCGCCGAGCAAAGCCAAGTATTTATGACTCCGATATCAATTGTCATGGCCATCTTGCTCATTGTCACACTATGGACTTCGATGTTTGTCGCCTCACTCATTGACAGGCTTCAACGACAAAAAGGAGCATTGCGACATCAAGCCATGCATGATGCATTAACCGCATTACCCAACCGATCATTACTCAAGGACCGGCTACAACATGCGATTGATGTGGCCCATCGAGAGAAAAGCAAAGTCGCACTATGTTTAATTAATTTAAATCACTTCAAAGATGTGAATGACACATTGGGCCATCATTTTGGCGATCAATTGCTCGTACAAATTTCGCAACGCTTGCACAAGACACTCCGTAAATGCGATACCATCGCTCGCCTTGGCGGTGATGAATTTGCCCTCATACTAAGAGGCGCCTCTTTGGCTAGCACCCATCCGATTATTGAAAAAATACTCAAACAAATCGAAGAAGTGGTGGAAGTGGAAGGCAATAAATTATTCATCTCAGGTTGTATTGGCATTGCCATGTACCCAGATCATGGCGAAGAAACCAATATTCTGTTGAAACACGCGGATATTGCTATGTATGAAGCCAAAAGAGCCGGCATCCACATCACCATTTACGATCAAGAATTAGATAAGTTCAGTCAAGAACGCTTAACCCTCATCAAAGACCTTGGACAAGCGTTTGATACCGAGCAATTAAGCCTTCACTATCAGCCCAAAGTGAATATTAATAGCCTAGAAGCCATCGCCGCAGAAGCCTTATTGCGCTGGAATCACCCAACACTTGGTAACATCCCACCTGACCGATTCATCTCGATCGCCGAACAATCCGGCTTGATACGCCCCCTCACCGAAGTCGTATTACGTATGGCATTAAGAGATTTAGCGGCACTCACAGAGCAAGGCATTGATACCAATATCGCGATTAATCTGTCAGCGTGCAACCTACAAGACGCCGACTTAGAAAACCTGCTGATTAACTCATTACATCAATGGAAAATGCATCCCGCCAATCTCACCCTGGAGCTCACCGAAAGTGCCATGATGGCAAATCCAGCACATGCCCAAAAATTATTATTTCGGTTGGACAGTATTGGCTTTAAAATATCCATTGACGACTTCGGCACCGGCTTTTCCTCGCTGGTCAACCTAAAAAGATTACCCGTCCAGGAAATAAAAATTGACCGTTCCTTTGTACTCAATATGAATACCAATGAAGAAGATGCCTCTATCGTCAAAGCCACCATCGAATTAGGCCATTCATTGGGCATGAACGTGGTCGCCGAGGGTGTGGAAGACCAAGCCTCCCTCGATCACCTGCAAGAACTTGGCTGTGACATCGCCCAAGGCTATTATATCAGCCGTCCAATCCCCTTCCCGCAATTCGTCAATTGGATGAAAAGCAATCAAGCCAATAAAGCCAAACAAATCCATCAAAAAGCTGGCTAAAGAATGCAGGTAGCAATAACCATAGCCATCGCCTAGTCCGCTGTGGTATATGCTCTTAACACTCGTTACTAACTAACATTTAACCCTATGAAATATCGTGATTTAAGAGACTTTATTAACCAGCTGGAAACCCTCGGTGAACTCAAGCGCGTCAAACTGGAAATCGACCCCAATTTGGAAATGACAGAAATTTGCGACCGCACCTTGCGCCAGGCCGGTCCTGCCATTTTGTTCGAAAACCCAAAAAATAGCCACATGCCGGTATTAGGTAATTTATTTGGTACTCCACAGCGGGTGGCTATGGGCATGGGTGCAGATCGAGTGGAAAGCTTACGGGAGATTGGTAAATTATTAGCGTTTTTAAAAGAACCCGAGCCTCCCAAAGGGCTCAAAGATGCTTGGGACAAATTGCCCATCTTCAAACAAGTGCTACATATGGCACCTAAAATTGTCAAACAAGCCCCTTGCCAAGACCAAGTTATCGAAACCAAGCAGGTTGACTTAAGCACGCTGCCCATTCAAACCTGTTGGCCAGACGATGCCGGCCCATTAATCACCTGGGCGTTAGTGGTCACTAAAGGGCCGCACAAAGACCGCCAGAACATGGGCATTTATCGGCAACAAGTCATCGCGCCAAATAAGGTCATTATGCGTTGGCTGGCTCACCGCGGTGGCGCCTTAGATTACCGCGACTGGCAAAGAAAATATCCTGACCGGCCATTCCCTGTTTCGGTCGTATTAGGTGCCGATCCTGCGACGATCCTCGCCGCCGTCACCCCGGTGCCAGACAGTTTGTCTGAGTATGCTTTTGCAGGCCTATTACGAGGCTCAAAAACAGAGCTGGTTAAATGCCAAAGTAATGATTTACAAGTGCCAGCCAGTGCTGAAATTGTGCTCGAAGGGGCGATATATCCCAATGAAACCGCCCCCGAAGGCCCCTTTGGTGATCACACCGGTTATTATAATGAAGTGGCCAATTTTCCGGTATTTACCATTGAGCGAATCACCCATCGCGAGCAGCCGATTTATCATTCAACATATACTGGCCGGCCACCCGATGAGCCTGCCGTATTAGGGGTGGCACTCAATGAAGTATTCGTCCCTATATTGCAAAAACAATTTCCTGAAATTATCGATTTTTATTTACCCCCCGAAGGCTGCTCTTATCGGCTCGCCGTGGTAAGCATGAAAAAACAATACCCGGGGCATGCCAAACGGGTTATGTTAGGGGTTTGGTCGTTTTTACGACAGTTTATGTATACAAAATTTGTCATCGTCACCGACGATGATGTTAATATCAGAGAATGGAAAGATGTCATTTGGGCAATGACCACCCGGATGGACCCAAGTCGAGACACCACCATCATTGAAAACACACCGATCGACTATTTAGACTTTGCCTCACCGGTTTCTGGATTAGGCTCAAAAATGGGATTTGACGCGACCAATAAATGGCCAGGAGAAACCCATCGAGAATGGGGAAAACCTATTGAGATGACATCACAAGTAAAAGAAAAAATTGACAAAATATGGCAACACCTTGGGCTTTAAATCGCCATTGGTCACAAAGTTACATTGAACAAATAATCTACCATAGACACTAACAATAATATTAAATAGTCGCATCAGATATCGGTTTGTTATTGCCTAGCCCATTCCAAGGGGCAGCGAAGTGCTGCAGATACAAACCGATACCTGAACAAAATTCTTACTCATCGCCTCTAATGATGAGACTTTCTACATGAAAATACGAGCTGTCCCCATGGTAACCGGTGTTCCAGGTGATAAGACTTTATCTGGTGTAACCTACATTTCGCATCAAGGCACGTGAAATCTAGGTTTTAAAATAATCAAAATAACATCATCCCGTAAAACACACCCTGGAACCCACGAGCGTATGGGCGATAACAGTGATACTTGCTATGGCGAGGACCGTGGGATGAAACTTGGCATTTGGATATTAATATTATACGTATTGGCTGGTTGCGAAATTAACTCTAAGCAATCTGACCCAGTGAGCTTCATCCCTCCCTCACCTGATGAACAAGACTCCACCTTTACTCCGCCACAATCAGGCATCATGGCCCCCTTAAAAAAAACGGAATTTGATCAGCTATCGCCATTACAAAAATATCAAACCATTAATCGATTAATCGGTAGTTTATACAAAGGTATTGCCGCAAAGGACTACTTCGATCTCTCCCGTGGCACCGACAATCTAGAAATTCAAGACAATGCCATCACACTCACCGAGTTACGTGATCAATTGAATACCGCCACTCCGGATTTTACTGATATCATTAGCCAAGCAAAAGTGTATTATTTTACACGGGCCGACAAAAAAGAAAGAAAGGCACCGCTTGAATTACCCTTTGTTTATCTCTATGAACTGCCATTAAGTAAGGATTCATTTGACTTATGGATGGCCTATCAGCTGACCAATACCATTTTATTTTCCCCCGCATTAGAACTAGACAGCACCAGTGATAATGATGTCAAAAATGTGCTAAGTCATTTAAACGAAGCCATCAAAAGCGATACCCCCATTCCGCAAATTGTCTACAACCACATGGTATCCGTTGAAAACTGGCGGCGCTTTCGATCCCCAGAAGACAATACCCGAGAAATGCTGGAAATTTATTTAAGTCGCTTTATTGATGAAGAAGTGCCTAAAGCCGCCAAAGCCTGCCAAAACTGGAAACTCTCTGATGAAGATGACAATTATCAATTAATCATTGGCATCAACGTCAATGACCAACCACAAGATTTATTAGACAGCAATCACATTACCACCTGTAAAGACTTCTATCGTGCCTTGTCAGAGCACCCACGTCTGATACCCACCATTGTATTTCAGTTGGTAAACTATTTATTTGCTTATGCGGACCCGGAAAAAAAATCAGAAATCGCCTCCGCGATTGTTAATCATCAACCCACCACATTTCGTGAAATTTTTTCTACGATGCTTTTTTCCAAGGAATATTTAATCAACAATCCACGCATCAGACGCATTGAAGAAACCTTTTTTAATACCGCTTATCGTATTGACTGGCGACCCAACCCGATGTTTTTCCGTTTTTTAACCGAACAAACATCCGCCGCACCGTTATCTCGTATCACCCTGCGACAACTACACCAAGAACCCATGAGTTATAAACTTGGCCGCCCCATTTCGGTCCCCGTGGACACCTTGAGCTTTGCCTATTTTCACGGCCTCATTCGTAATAGTTTAATGATCAAACAACCGTTAAATGAGCTTGACTCAGGCTGGCAAAGCAGCTTTCATCAGGACCCGGAAGTAGCACAACTCAGCACAACCCAGTTTATCGATTATGTTTTTATTACTGCCATCGCTCGTAAACCCAATGTCGCAGAACGCGAGACCTTGCTCGACATCATACAATCCATTCGCAATAATGACTCCAAGGTCGCACAAAGTCGCTTGGTACTCGATTATTTATCGCGTTTGCCAGAACTTTATTATATGGACAGCATTGACAATATTTCCCCATGAAAAGACGAACTTTTTTACAAGCCGCAGGATTTTCAACACTCGCCGCCGCTAATTTTCAGGCATTTGGCATCATGCCTTCGAGCCAAGTCAGTCGCTTTACAAGAAATAAACTCGATGGCTTAACCATTGACACAAAACCACTCAGTCCCCAAAAAATTCCGCAAATCATCAATATTTTTCTTTATGGCGGCCCCTCTGAATTGGCCGGCAATCTGACTAACATTGAACAAATCCGTGCTGACTCGAAAGGTCCCTATCCAGAAAATTTCGTAAAAAATACATCCAACAGCGCCATAACCCCCAACGACTTTTGGCGAGACGCCGGTGGTCAAATCATGGAAGACTTATTAGCTGCTAAACAAATGAGTTTGTATCGGACCATCAATCGACTGGAAGAAGATAATAAAGCCCATGGCCGCAGCGTATTACAAAACCTGAAAGGCCATGTTGATCCATCCTACCCCGGCATCGCCACCACAGTTGCTCATCTATTGACAATCAACAATCCTTTTGACAAACCTGTTGAGTTATTGAGCTTCCCGATTATTTCTTTAGAGGGAGAATCCCCGGTCTTTGATTTAGCGGAAGTCAACATTCCCAACGCCCTCAAGCCAGTGGCCATCAACCCGGTGCCCTTTGCAGGAAAAATTCAAAATCCTTATGCCCACGCAGACAACCCTGCCTTGGTAGGTCACCTGGAAGAACAAAAAAAACTCAATGCATTAGCCCTCGATACACTGACGCGCAATCGCCGTTTTATCGCCATTAATGATGCCTTTGAAAGACGCGCCACCCTGGCAGAAAATGTCAACCGCTTTTTAAACATCAGCAACATTGATAACACCATCGCCCAATATAACCAATCGTTAGCTAACGATCAGCAAATTCAATATAACGAAGATAACTTCGGTCATCGTCTGAAAATTGCCACCAGCTTGGCCCTTGCCAATCCGGAAACCGTTTATATCAGCGTTGGCAGTGGTGGACTCGGCGGTTGGGATGATCACTCCAATGCTCTCGGCGTTTTTCCGATGCGCCTAGAGAAATTAATGCAAGCCGTGCAAGCCGCCATGCGGCATATTAATTCAGCCAAACAAGCCGGCATCGCCCACGCAGGCAATATTATTATCAACATCTATGGTGATTTTGGCCGCAACGTTAACATCAACAGCGCTAATGGCTGGGACCACGGCAATAATCAAAATTTATACACCTTCGGCGGTGAGAACATTCGTGGTGCCAGCGCCTTAGGAAAAATTATCGGCAGCACCATCAAAGTTGGCCCAAGCAAAGATAATCGACAATATACCACCCCCAGCAATAATAGTTACCAATGCGAACCCTTTGCCATTGCCGCCTCCACCTATCAATATTTTGGCGTACAAAACCCTGACGTATTAACCGGCGTCGCTGCTGTTGACGAAAGCCAGCCGAGTGAGCGATTAGCTAATGGCTTAACACAACGCCAAGGATAAACAATGCCTGTCATTCAAGTGAGTCAGCTCAATATCTACCCCATTAAATCCACTGCCGGTATTTTACTCAATCAAGCTCAAGTCAAACCCCTGGGATTAACTTACGATCGGCGCTGGATGTTAGTGAATAACGAAGGCCACTTTATTACCGGTCGACAATACCCACAACTGACTCAAATCCGCACCCAAATCGAGCATGAACAATTGATCGTCAACGCCCCTAATATGCCGCAACTCCATGTCCCGCTAAATTTGCAGACAACAGCCACTCAGCCGGTCAAGGTGTGGCGAGACCACTGTACCGCCACCAGTATGCCCCAAGAGATCAATCAGTGGTTTTCCGGCTACCTGGGTATCGATTGTCAACTTGTCCATATGTCTGAAGATTATATCCGGGCTACCGACCGACAATATTCCCAAGATGGCGATCGCGTGAGTTTTGCCGATGGTTTCCCCCTATTATTAATTTCCGAAGCCTCTCTCGACGATTTAAATCAAAAATTGCAAAATCCCGTCACTATGGTTAATTTCAGACCAAATATCGTAGTCAGCGGCTGTGATGCCTTTACCGAAGATCACTGGACCCATTTTCGTATCGGCAACATTGCTTTTGAAGGGGTGAAAGGCTGCTCGCGTTGCATTTTTACCACAGTGAATCCCATCACAGGAACATTCGACCCGACACGAGAACCGCTAAAGACCTTAAGTACTTTTAGACGGCGCCCGGAAGGTGGTGTATTTTTCGGTCAAAACCTGATTCCCCGCAGCCAAGGCATTATTCAAGTGGGCGACAAAATTGAGCTATAGAAACGGCTGAATTTCAATCATTAACAGAGGTAACCTTCGGTGCGACGGTATTGATTGGACTTCGCCGATGTGTTTCGCACCAAACTTTTCGTAAAACCCTTGTGCGTTGGGATCAGATTCTATCCTTAACGTGGTGACTGTTTGTTGCTCACAAAAATAAATCGCGTGTTTCAACAACTGGCCTCCTATACCCCGCTGCATATATTCTGGCTTAACCCATAGATGCTCAAGTTCGGCGGTCTGCTCAGTGACACTGATCGCAATAAAAGCCAAAATACCGTCGTTATTGGTGGTTACCCAAACATAATTATCTTCAATAAACTGAGGCGTCACATCAAACATATTCCCCCATAATTCGAACCATGCTGCCGGATAATTCCAATGCTGCTTGGCGGCGATAGCGATTTTGCTGAGCTGCAAAGCCTCTTCGCCGCGTGCCTCTCGAATAGTGAACTGCATTTTCATTCCTCCTAAACCACACCGAACAAGTTAAAATTGACTTGTTGTTTATCTCAACAAGTGCCTTAGAAATAAGCCGACCCTTGTTATTGCTAGCAAATTGACCCAAAATACTATTCAACTTAACTAAGAAGCGGCTTGATTGAGAATTGACCGATTGAAAAGCCATCGAGTTAATCGCTTTTCGTCTGATGCTTTCTAACCAAGCCGCTTCTAAAATTTTGGACCCACATGATGACAAAACCATCCTTTTTTACTGATCAGTTCCTCATCGCCATGCCCAATCTCATGGACCCCAATTTTTTTCAGTCGGTCACCTATATTTGCCAACACAACGAATATGGCGCGATGGGTATTATTATCAACCAACCCATTGATCTAACGGTCGGTGAGCTCGTTACACAAGTTGGCTTACAACACAAAGACACTATTGCCATGGCGCAACCGGTTTTCCGAGGTGGCCCAGTTGATGTAAGCAGCGGCTTTGTCATACACCGCCCCGTCGGCAACTGGAAATCCACCCTGGATGTCAACGGCAACATCGCTGTCTCGACATCGAGCGACATCATTGCTGCCCTGGCAGAAGAAGAGCACGGTCCTATGCAATATATCGTGGCTTTAGGTTATGCGGGATGGGGAGCGGGTCAACTTGAAGCAGAAATGGCGCAAAACGCCTGGTTAAATGGCCCTGCAAATGCGCAAGTCATCTTTGAAACACGCACAGATAAACGCTGGGAAGCCGCTGCGCGATTACTCGGCGTCGATATAAACCAATTAATCGGTAGTGCAGGACACGCCTAGCCTATCGCCTGCTTCATCACTTCCTAGCATCAAATTCAGCTTACGCCTTTATCTATCAAATGGTTCGTCGTCTTAAATATTTCCATAAAGCGTCTTGACTAATAGGGCCACTTTCGATAACTATACCCCTTGCAAATATTTTTCGAATGAGCGACAGCAAGCTAAATACAACGTAAATAAACATAGCTCAAACCTAATAATTATAGATCCGAACGTTAATATCCAATCAAGTGTAAGATGGGTAGAGCAAAGCGAAACCCATCAATACCAAGCCGCTGTATGGATAATAGCTGCCGGAGCGATATCAATGATGGACAAATACCTACACCAATCATTTTTAGGGATGAGGATTGAATAACTCATTATGCATATATAATAAAATAAGGAATAAAGCATGAATGAAGCAAGTATCCGCAAAGACTTAGGCGATTTCAGTAGTATCATTTGTTTGAAGTCCATCGTCATTGCCCTTGAGGAAATCATGGGTGAAAGTGCGGCTCGGGGCAACTTGATTCTTGCCGGACGCAAACGTGGACGTAGCATCGCAGATAACCTGAGCCTGAGCAATACCGACAAGCCTATGGCAGAATGGTCAGCCATGCTTAGAGAAGCCATTGGCAAAACAGGCACCCGACTATGCAATATTATCAGCATAGAGGAACAAAACAACATCATTCAGGTTTTGCTAAGTGACACCATATGCTCCGCCAATGAAGCACCGGGCTCCTCGAGACAACTCACCTTCACCTTAGGGGTCATTCAAGGGGCTGTTGAAGCAATCACTGGCAGAGCATTCATCAGCGTTCAAACAGGTAGCGTATTGCGCGGTCAGGATTACGACATTATCGAATTTAAAGATCGTAAAAAATAGGTCACTTAGTCTATTACTGCTCTTATCTGCAGGACATAGCTTTGCAGACAAAGGCAATGGCGATATCGTCAGCCCAAGCTACAACTTGGAATTCGAGTTAGCTAATCCAAAACACCGGTTAGCTCCACTAAGACTCATTAATACCTTTTAACTAACAAGTGATCTCGGTATCATTAACACACTCTTTAATATGCCTTCAGAAGAAATTTGGTTTACCCGATAAGTCTATATTAGATTCAAATAATAACCATTGGAAAAGGCAGGTTCCATTGAAGAAGCTTAATCTTATCAAGCAATTCTGGCTACTCGGAGGAACTATGTTGTTCATGTTATCCCTAGTCGTTGGTACCGTTTTAATCAGTGAAGAAATGATTGAAGAAGCGGCAAGAAGTCTTGCTCAGCGTGAAATACCCGTACTTGATAAAGCCCATCAACTCAAACTGTCAGTGATTCAGGTACAACAATGGCTAACAGACATTAGCGCCACGCGTGGTCTTGACGGTCTCAATGACGGCTTTGACGAGGCCGCTAATAATGCCAAACTATTCCATCAACTAATCGGTGAACTTACCGCCATCGACCCCGATAATAGCACACGTTACCAGGCCATGACGCCAGCCTTTGAAAACTACTATGCCGTCGGCAAAAGGATGGCCCGGGCCTACATTGATCAAGGCCCGATGGGAGGTAACAAAATGATGGCTCAGTTTGATGAGGCCGCCGCCACCATGGCAGAGCAGGTCAATGAATTTGTTGCCACCGCCCAAAATAATGCCCAAGCCCTGTTAGCGACAGAAGATGCCACCATTCACAAGGCCAAAAACACCACCATCATCCTCAGTCTACTATTGTTAGCTGCGGTTATTTTAGTATTCAGATTATTATTAGGTATCGTCAAAGTAATTCCATACCTCAACAAAACCGTCAATCGTGTCGCCGCAGGCAATCTAACGGATGGGGATTTAGTGTTGCATCGGGAAGATGAAATCGGTGAATTGGCAACCACCATTAACAGCATGAAGCACAGTCTTCACGGCGTCATCGAAAATATCACCCACGTTGCCCATGAATTAGCCGCGAGCGCCAAAACCTATTCCAGCAAAACAACGGAAACACTGAAGGGTGTGCTGACACAGAAATCTGACATTCATCAAATCGCTTCCACCATGAATGAAATGGCAGTCATTGCTTCCGAAATCGCCAAAAATGCTGACGATACATCGAAAGCAGCGCAACAGGCAAACCATCAATCCCAAGAGGTCAACCAAGTTGTCAATCAGTCCATCAACGCAATCAATGGTGTCGCCGAGGAAATAAAAACCGGTGTCACCACCATCACCGCATTATGCACCCAAAGCGACCAGATCGGTGGCATACTCGATGTCATCCGTAACATCGCAGATCAAACCAATCTGCTCGCACTCAATGCCGCCATTGAGGCAGCTCGGGCCGGTGAGCAAGGCCGAGGCTTCGCGGTGGTGGCCAATGAGGTCAGAACACTTGCTCAGCGCACACAAGAAGCCACCCGAGAAATTCAAACCATGATTGAAAGTCTGCAACAGTCGGCTCATGGCGCAACAAAGGTCATTGAACACAGCCATACCAAAGCACAAGAGAGTGTCGATCAAATACATATCGCGAAAGAAACCTTAAAAGCGGTGTCACAGGCTATCCATCACATCACCCAAATGAGCGCCAAAATCGGCAGTGCCACACACCAGCAAAGCACCGTTTCCGAAGAGTTAAACCGCAACATTAGCAGCATTAACGATGTCTGTGAAAACACCAGTGAACGCACCGAATCACTCAGTACCGCCAGCCATCAGCTTGAATCTCTCGCAGACGAAATGAGTACCATAGTGAGTCGTTTCAAGGTATAAAAAATTCCCGAGTAGATTGACGTTAAGGAATGGCTACACAATAACTTCCCTGTTTGATCTTCTGAGTTGCCTAAAGCTCCTACTATTAGCACCCTACCCCCGGACTCCATACCGTCGCCATTTCCCTCCCGTTTCCAGTTACAATTTGTTTTTGAGAGTCAATAGTTGTCAAATTCAAAACACACACTAAACAACCAAGCTTTGATCTCGCTTCAGCTCAACGGGAATTTGCCGTCCTAATTTGTGATATTCACTGACTAAACCAGTGATAATATCATCAAACTGAATCAACCGATGGCCTGCCTGAGCAATCACTGCCGCCGCTAATACCACATTGCGGATATGTCCTCCAGCTAGATCGCGGAGCATTGCAAGCTGGTTGAGTTGTGTCAGGTTCAATTGATGGTTGGCTCCTAAATGGGTTAACCATAAGGAGCGCCGCTCTTCCTGTTCAGGCAAAGGAAATTCAATAATCTTATCTAAACGCCGAGTAAATCCCGAGTCAAACCAACTACGGCTATTACTGGTCATTAGCACAATCCCTTGGTAAAATTCAATGCGTTGTAATAAATAGTTTTTTTGTGAGCTGGTATGGCACGCATCGGCGTCTTTAATTTTCGTGCGATTTTCGAACAGAGAATCCGCGTCATCAAACAATAAAACGATTTCCGCCTGTTCTGCCTTGGCGAGTAATGTCGAAATATTTTTCTCCGTTTTACTCATATTCGTACTGACAATGGAAGCCAAATCTACACGGTATAATGGCAGACCTAATTTAGTCGCAAGCCAACTGGCGACTAACGTTTTACCGGTACCTGAGGGTCCGGTAAATAATGCACGAACCCCCATCTGGTAACGTGCCTGGAACGTCGCACCTAGATGTTGAACCAATACTTCCCGATACCGACAACGTTGCAGTAAATGCTGTAGTTCCTCTTTAACTCGTTTGGCTAACACCAAAGTATCATCGGGTATTTGGGTTATCATCGGCTGCGCCAAAGCCGTTAAAGTGGCCATTTCTAACGACCAAGTGGCCTGCCGTAAGTCTTCGGCATTAGGAACAGTACGCTGTTTTAATTTAGCTTCCCGTATGGCCAATTGCGATAATTCCATGATATGACCAGCACTCTGAACGTGGTTCTCAGCTAAATATTGTGCCAGCTCATCATCCTTCAAATATTGCCTCCACAGCTTTTGACGCTCTTCCCTGCTAGGGATAGGAATGGTCCAACTGAGAACCGTACCGACGGGAACATCAATGCTTCCATCCGCCCCCATAATAATTATCCGAGGACCGTAATAACCGATCAGTTCTGGTAAACGTTTTTGCTCACCCGGTGCCAAATCATATTGGAACACCGGAAGTGATTTATTGATCAAACACAAAGGGCCTAAACAATTGAGTTCAGCTGAATCCGCCTGGTAAAATTGCAATGCTCGCCCCAACCATCGACTCACCTCAGCAGCCACCGCGCATGCCTCTTTGAGACAAGCCGAGCGAATAATAAGCACACTGCAATTACTATCTTTTAACGAACTCGCATGCTGTTTTGCCGCCTTGATAATAGAGTCAGGCAACACCATGGATGTCTCATTGTGGGGTAGGGGTAAACTGCCTTTATCGTTCTCTTTTTGTTGCAAAGTGAATGCTAATGCAGTCGGTATTTTAATGATTTGCTCTGGTATCGGGCTATCTTCATTGATAATCGATAATACTCCGCTGCGCACCGCTACACCCGAGATAATATGGGCAGCTATCCAAGAGGACGGTTTTTGACTGGCAAACGCGGATTCCAGCAAACCCAAGGTGGGCCGGGAGCCACCCATCGGGGCTTGTATATAAGCAATTGCTCGTCCAGCCATGGGATCTTCTTCCACCGCCAAGGCCAATACAATTGCTAACAACTCAACATGACTCAAAGCAATTTGTTTAGCTAACCTAAGCAGTCTAATATCCTCGTCGGCGGGAGCAGATAAATAATTTTGTAATTGTTTTTCCCAGTGATGGGTATTGTCTAAGGAAAATTTAAACGTCTTAAAAAATTGTTGTTCATAGCTTTGTGGTAATATTTCTTGGCCATCCAAAAGTAATTTATTGATGCAACTCAAGGCAATTTTTTTTAAATTAACTTGAGTGACTGGCGCTTCGAACGTGTTGACCAAGGTTGGTTGATAATCGGTACTTTTATCCACAATATCCAAGCCTTTGACGTTGGCTTCAAGCATAATTATAATCTTCCGTATGGCAATCTAGTTGAACCACTTATTTAATTTCCACCCCGCACAGGCATCACGCATTAAACCTACTCTCATGCGCTTAACGTTTTCTACCAACAACATTGTAGAACTATTCCTCCGATTTGACTGCTGATACAAAATACAAACCCTTACCAACCTGCGAGATTCGTTTTTCAATCACACCTTGCGTTAACAACATGGTCACTGCTTTTTCTACCAATTGAAAGTTATCTTCAATTCTTTGCTGTCTTAACCACCAGGTTGCAATTCCTTCCAGAGAATCCCCAGCATTTGGTCGATTTTTAATATAGCGTTTTATCTGCGCTGCCAATTCTCTCACATCATCAATATCTTGCTCAGTCTCCACGGCCCTCACCCTTCATTAGAATATTCCTCAGCAAGCATTGCATATGCCATCGAGAAAAATTTGGCTAACTTATTGTAAATATAAGAAATTCATGAAATACAATATTAAATAAATAGGGCAGAATTGCCCCGCTGGCCTAGATAAGGAAAAAATAATATCTGTAAAAGCAATAAGATAAAGAAGATCAATAAATACGCTAGTGGGCCTATAATGCCCCATGTCAAAAAGTCTTCATTGATTTTTGAGCTTCAGATACCCAGAAGAAACGAGCTATTTGATATCACTTTTGATGGGGTTGAATAGATACAAAATTTTACCGGTTTAATTGCGACAAAGCTCTTGCAGTCATAAGCTGGCTATAGTTATTAATTTTCTTATGGGTCGGCATCCATCCCAATAAAAAGCGATGAAAATCTGCCCATGCAAACGGATACATTTCTCGCCATTCAGCTTCGAGCGCGGCGATATCAATCTCTTTTTTCATGGCAAGCAATGCCGTTTTCAGCGCATGGAAGTAATACCCGAGTAACCTCTGCTCCGATTGATAGCATTGCTGCTCACCAAGGCAGCTTCCGATAAAATAGGCCACATCTTTCATACCGCAGCCACCCCCGACATACTGAAAATCCACCGCTGCAACCCGCTGGCTATCTTTGCCAAAACAAAAATTCGCCACTTTGGCATCACCGTGTACCAAGGTGAGGTATCGGCAGTTATTGAGTCGTTGGTCAATTTGAGCCGCCATTTTTTTCAAGTCAAGCTCTTCCATGGCCTGCCATTCATCCGGCCGGGTTGCCAAGTGCCAATAGGTGCCCGTTGTCCAAAGTCCTGAAGGCTCAAGCCCCATAAATGTCGCATGGAAGTTAGCCAACCAAGTCAAACAATTTTCTATCTCTTGCCAATCAAGCACAGATTTTCTTAGTGGGAAACCCGAGGCATCCAGGTCTTCCAGAACCATCAAATGCTGCTGCCCTTGAGTCTCGCTGGCATAACACACCGGAACCCGACAGGATAAGCCACACTGTTCACTCCACTGCCTGTACCAGTTCATTTCAATGTCATAGGATCTGATCTTTCGTCGATGCGAACAATCGGTATTCCAACCACGAGGATGGGCAGCTTCAGAGGGGTATCGAATAGACTTCAATATGGCAGTAGACATAGGCGCACCGTGCAAAGCAACCCTAACTATCTCACCATATCCACTCCATAGTGGCTGGATGACTTCAAGGCGCTCAAAAGAACGCGCCCCTGTTGAACTCAGTATCAAGTTTTTAAAGCTTTGATTCATGATGCCCTACAATCAATTTAATCGCTAATTTACAGCAAAGCTACGATTAGCTTACCCCAACTGGATTATATACCTGTCAGCGCCATCGGTGCGATAGTGGGAATTTATCGATCAAAAATCATCCAACAATAACCCAATGAAGGCGCCCAAAGACCATCGCTTTTCATCGTGTCGAGTTATTGCTTGCAATGCCCCGCGCTTTAGCCAAAAATAGTGCTTATTCTTTTATCTTATTAAAATCGCCACAGTGATGATTAAACGATATCTAATCTTGGGCTCAGTCATGTTAATTGTTTGCCAGCTAGCGGTGAGCAAAACACTGACTATTCAACAAGGCGAAAGCGCAACCATGGGTTTCCACGTTGAAGAAATTGCCAAGGGATTAGGCGTACCTTGGGGTATGGCTTTTTTAAGTCCCTCAGAGATTTTGTATACTGAACGTGCAGGCAACATTGGGCTTCTCACTTTAACGACCGGAACCGTTACAAAAATCACTGGCGGACCTACAGTCAAAGCCGCCGGCCAAGGCGGATTATTAGATGTGGCAGTGCCTCCCGATTACCAATCCGGCGATTGGATTTATTTTACCTATAGTAAAAATAACCAGGGTCAAGGAGTGACGACGCTGGCACGTACCCGACGCAATGGTCATCGTCTCGTCCAATGGCAAGATATTGTGACCACCCGCTCGGCAAGCAAGACTAGCAGACATTACGGTAGCCGAATTGCCTTTGATGATGTCGGTCATTTATTTTTTACCGTAGGCGACCGAGGGGTACGGCCCAATGGCCAAGACTTGTCAACACATGCAGGCTCCGTATTACGGGTTAAGCTAGATGGCAGCGTACCCAAAGACAATCCATTTCTGGCAAATAAAAGAGCATTAGCGGAAATATGGAGTTATGGCCACCGCAATCCGCAAGGTATAAGTTATGATGCAAAACATAAGCGACTTTGGCTCATTGAACATGGCCCTCGCGGCGGCGACGAAATCAATCTTATCTTACCAGGACGCAATTACGGATGGCCCGTGATCTCCTATGGCAAAGAATACTGGGGGCCTTTTCAAGTGGGGGAAGGCACCGTAAAAGCAGGTATGGAACAACCGGTTAAAGTTTACATTCCTTCCATCGCCCCAGGCAGCCTGCTACTTTATTCCGGAAAAGCCTTTCCACACTGGCAAGGCAACCTGCTTGCGGGTGCATTAAAATTAAAGCATTTAAATCGCATCGTGTTGGACCAAGCGGGCAAAGCCATCACTGAAGAACGGCTGCTTGAAGACTTGGGAGAACGCATTCGCGCTTTGGCTGAAAGCCCTGAGGGTTGGCTTTATCTGTCAACTGATAGTGGTCGTATTCTGAGAATACGGCCTGATTAAAACCAAAACAGTCTGCGATTTCATTCAATGAAAGTCCAGCCTGTTTACGACTCAAGAAAAGCGCAACAGAACCTGCGGTATTTTTCTGCCCTCCCCCCTCGCCCATTCCTAACTGCCTTTGTATGGTACTATAAACTGATATGACGTTTAGGAGATGATCATGCAATATCGATTTGTTACCATTTTATTTTTATTGATTTTTTATTCAGCTCTCACCCATGCTGCCAATTACCAAACCGGCTTAAATGCTTACAAGCATGGCAATTACGACGAGGCTTTGCAACACTGGAAACCACTTGCTAAGCAAGGCATTTCGGAAACCGTGTATAATCTCGGCCCCATCAACAGCTCTCATTTAGTCAGAGAACAACTCAATGCCATGGCTCAATTTAACCTCGGTGTTATCTATCTTAAAGGGCAAGGTGTTGCAATCGACTATGCGGAATCACATTATTGGTTTAATTTAGCCGCCCACCAGTTACAACATGTCAAACAAAAGAAACAGGCGGCCAAGTTTCGCGACGATGCTGCAAAGAAATTAACAAAAAACCAATTAGAAAAAGCAGAACATCGCTTTCGCCAATGGAAACCCATCTTGGTCACCGATAAAGAACAAAAATTCGCCCCATTTGGTCGTGGATTTTAATATTTATCATCAAGCTATCCATTGCAGCCACTGACATAAAGCAAACCCCTTTATCTAGACGTTTTATCATTCCAGATGCAGCGAAAAATATTCAGTGATGAAGCACAAACGTCTGACTCTAACATACTTAATTTATCTCTTATGTTGAATCAAATTGCTATTGCCGCCATTGGATTTTCCATCATCGCTTTAAGTCTGCTTGTTTTTCAAAACCGCACTGAGTCTAAAATTACCAAATTTCTTGGCAAAACATTGCTCTGTATTTTGATGGTAATTCAGTTTTTGCAAGCGTTGTCTATCACGGGTTATCTGGCATTTGAAAATACCGTCGCCTTTATCTACTTGCTGTTACTCGGCCTGGTAGGGCCTGTATTTTATCTCTACAGTCAACATGTCATACAAACAAACAAAATATGGGCAAGACGTGAAAATTGGCACTTTTTACCCGCCATTACTTTCGCTTTCGTTGGTTCATTGTTTTCAGATTACTTTACTCTGGCCTATTGCTTTATGTTTCTATTGGGTGGTGGCTACATGGCCCGCTTGGCCTGGTATTTATACCAACTGCGAGAGCGACGCAGCTTATTTAAAATGGAATTTGTGCTCACCGCTAGTTTTTTGATCTGGGCCATTGCCGTTGTATTCGTCGGTGTATTTAGTCACCAACTCATGGACCTGTTAATCCCTACCCAGGCCATCATGCTTGCGTTGGCCATCGCCGCCGCCGTTCACATTCAGCTTAATTATCCACACTTATTAAGTTCTCTGGAAGACATTGCCAGCCGCCAATATCAGACTTCAACGTTGCTGAATGTGGACAATGAGTCAGTAAAACATCAACTAGAGCAATTGATGTCAACCACAAAGGTGTACCAAGACAGTGAACTTTCCCTCGCTTCATTGGCTGAAATGCTGTCACTTAAACCCCATCAATTATCGGAATTGATTAACATCCAACTCGGCATGAGTTTTTCATCTTACTTGCGAAGCCAGCGTGTAAAAGCGGCAGAAATCTTATTAAAAACAGAACCGGAGGCATCAGTGCTTGCCATCGGTCTAGCCGTTGGTTTCAGATCACAATCCACTTTTTATTCCTCATTCAAGGAAATTCACGCCATCGCACCCGGTCAATACCGGCGACAAATACTTGCAGAATGATCATTCCGTAAATTTATAGTGCATTGTATTTATTGTATAAATAGTTTTTATATTCCTAATTTAACATTCAGGAAGTCTGAATTGGTTGGATTTGCTGTAATTCTAGCTAAATGAATGATTAGGAGACAAGCATGTATCTCACCGTGAAGTTAATTCATATTATCAGCGCCACTGTATTGTTTGGCACCGGCTTGGGCAGTGCGTTTTATATGTTCATGGCCTATCGAAGTGGTAGCATGATCGCCATGGCAGAGACCAACCGGATGGTTGTTATCGCTGATTTTTTATTCACCACACCGACGGTAATTATCCAATTGGTTTCAGGGCTGTATCTACTGAATTACTTGGGCTTAGCGTGGACATCACCTTGGAGTTTGTCGGTATTGGGCTTATATGCCTTCGTTGGAGCATGCTGGCTTCCCGTGGTCTGGTTACAAATTTGGCTAAGAAATCGAGCACAACAACTAGAAAGGCCTGACGCGCAATATCGATACCGAATGAAAATCTGGATGCTATTAGGCATCATGGCATTTCCTGCGGTCGTGGCACTTTATGCTTTTATGGTCTACAAGCCTTTTTGGAGTTGAACCATGAATATATTAATTGTCGGAGTGAGCGGTTTTATCGGTCAGCATCTTTATCATGCTCTGAGCCAACAAGGTTATTCTGTAACCGGTTGCAGCCGGCAGCAAGTGCCGAATATCAACTGGCAAGCATTCGATTTCAAGCAAGACGCAGCAGATTGGCAATGTCTGTTGCAAAATATGGATGTTGTGATCAATGCGGTGGGTATTTATGAGCCATCTGAAACGCAATCATTTTTACAAGTCCATGAGCTTGGTCCAAAAAAATTGTTCGATGCGTGTCAAAAGTACAACATTAGAGTGATTCAAATATCGGCCATTGGCGCTGAGCAAGAGAATCCTGTCACAGACTTTTTAAAAAGCAAGCGTAATGCAGATCAATATCTATTGAAAAGCGATTTGCCTCATGTTGTTTTGTATCCCGGCATCGTGCTTGGGGAGCAAGGCAACAGTACACGCCAGTTAAGTCTGTTAGCCCGCTTGTATTGCACTCTCCTGGTATTTCCACGGGATAAAACATTACCACTCATCAGTATTCATCAATTAACCCATCATATCACGGACACTATCAAACACTGGCCCGATACAAAACAAGCCCAGGTTTTAACCGCAACCCCGGAAACTATGAAAAACTTATTAAGCAACCTTCGACGATGGATGGGACTAGGTAAAGGGTATTTTTTTTCAATTCCACAATCATTCATTAAGCTAGGTTTTTATTTGTTTCCTAAATTATCAATCGGCGCGTTTAATCAACAAAGTCTTGACATGCTGTCAGCTTATTCAAGTAAAACCTATGCACCGATAAACACACAAACTGCTTCAGTATCTTTATTAACCAACAAAGCAAGCAAAAGCTTTAATAAGGACATGCAGTTAACAATGCTGTTTTATTTCAATCTTTTTACGCTGGCTATTATTTGGATTGTTTCCGGGCTTAGTTCGTTAATCAACATTGAGCAAAGTCGCGAGTTAATTGGATTAGTCGGTCTCAATGGTGTGCAAGGAGATACTGTCATTGTTACTGCTGCCATCGGTGACATCTTGCTGGGTGTTTTACTCTGTTATCCACGATTAAGACGCTGGATAATTTTCATGCAAATTGCTGTAATGCTGATTTACATCCTCATCATCTCGATCTTTATTCCCATCTTCTGGCTAGATCCTTTCGCACCCATTGTAAAAAATCTGGCGATGTTTGTACTCGCCTTATATCTGCTCATAGAAAAAAGGAGTAATTGATGTTTAAAACTATCTTATCCGATCAATGGCAACATTTAAGTCCTGCGTTACAACAACACTATGGCATCCGTGATGGTGAAGAAATTAGGATGCAGGGAAAATTAGCGGTTAAACATGGTAGATTTATCAAAGTCCTAATGCCATTGATTCGCCTGACAGGGGCACTGGTTCCCATTGAGGGAGATAATTTTGATGTGACTGTAGAAAATAAAAGAATAGGAGATACATTCTACTGGCATAGACAGTTTAAAAAAGATGACAAGATTTATGAGTTCAATTCGAAAATGCAACAATTTGGCAATGATATCGTCGAATTTGTCGGGCTTGGGATCGGTATTCGAATGGGCTTAAAAATAAAGGATGGAGGTCTTGCTTATGAAGATAAAGGCTATATTTTTAAACTCGGCCGCAGACTCATTCCAATACCACTGCATTTTTTAATAGGAAAATCAGAGATTGAAGAATTCACCAACAACGATAATTCAAACGATTTCGAAATGCGATTTATCGTCAACCACCCCTGGTTTGGTTTTAGATTTAGCTATATGGGGTATTTTAATCTGACGCGATAAAAGCGGCCAAGACTAACCTGTTTGGCATCGCGCAAGGAGGTAGTCATCTTTGCGATATTCTTTACAGCGGTCAATTGGGCTTTGTCATAACCATCGCTTAACGCCTGAGTCAACGGGGAAAGCACTCCCTTGGTAGCCGGGCGAGGAGCACCGAGATTCTCTGCGACTTGTACCCACACGTGCCAATCGCCATCTTGCGCCAGTGCCACAACAAACACCTGCATGATAGTGTCACCCGGTTTCTCAGTTCTTACTATGATATCACTGAGAAGCTGCACGGCAGTACGGCGAACGCCCTCATGCGAATATTGCTTCAACACATGACATGAGTGGTGCTATCCATTGCCCACGCTTTACCAGAACATGATTCCTTACCTATTCAATATACCCTTATTATTTACATTACCCTGACTTCACACTCGCCCCTCTAATTGAGCAGATTGAAAATTAACCTTCAGTCGACATCTTGACGGGAACGAACATTCTTTCTACCATTATCTTCACCTACTAACCAGCCTAGCCCTTGAAAGCTCAATTTACCAGCTAGTCGGTGACTAACCAGACAAACAGGATTAAAGCAATGAACGAAGAAAAAAAGCCTGAAAACATTACAAGCAAAGAGAATGAAAATACCAGCAATGAGCACAGACCTAGACGAGGTTTAGAAGACTGGGAAATGCTTCAAACTAAAGAAGAAGCACCGCTCAAAGTTCCTTATTGGTTTATCACATTAATTATTGCCTTGCTAATTGGTGCCGTATTGCTAACTCTCCCTTTAAGCGGTGTCCGAGATGGTTATGAACGACCGTGGTTAGACATGGGAATATTGGTCGGTATTGGGTATGGGATCGCTTCTTTGATAGTCATATACATTTTTATGCGAAAACGAAAAAACAAAGATAAGCAATCAACGCCGGCTGACAAGTCCAACATTAACAAATAAATTTAATAACACACACCAATAAATTGAGGTCTTAAACAACTTCCTGGATGCCGACGGCCTTATCTGCCCCAAAAAAACCGCTCCACTACTTGCCGTAATTGGTATAATAACGGCTCTATAAATAACACGGTATTCTTATGAAATTACTCATCCGCAATCTCCCCCGTTCCATCACCGAAGCGGAGCTCCGAGCTATGTTCGAAGCCCACGGCACCGTACAGTCCTGCAACCTAGTGACAGACAAAGAAACCAATCAATCCAAAGGCTTTGGCTTTGTCGAAATGCCCAAAGCGGGTGATGCAAAAGCCGCAATGAAAAGTCTTAACCACAAAGATATTGCTGGCAGCAAGATTCGAGTTAAAAAAGCTGAAGCTAAACAGTACACAGGAAATGATTGAGACAATATATCAACAAACTGCATAAATTAGAAATTATGAAATCCCTCGTTGGGGTGAGCTTGCGAACCCCAACATCAACCAAAAGGCCATAGCAATCTCGACCAAAGACCTAACGCAACCCCATCCACTACGTAACTTGTCGTTGTCCACGTTTTCTCGGCGCATACATCCCCCAAGCACTTAAAATTTAGATGCCGGCTTTATTTGGGCCACTATCTTATCCCTGACTGCGCCACCTAATACGCCTACCGCTGGTTGAATTACACACAATAGTTCGACTAATGAATTAGGAATGGACATAGAATAATTTCCTTGTTTGGGGCTCAGATTTGATTTGTATTTGTTCGTTCTGATTGACTACTGTATGGATGCAGGAGGTAGAACACCAATAGTGTTTTAGGCGAAGACAGGCCGAAGATGAGATGTCAAACAGGGAAGTTATTTCGTCCCCCATTCGTTATCGCTTCGCCTAAATCACCTACTTTTAGCATCAGAACAAAACTGATTATTTTTCAGACATTACCCTCTGAACTGTTAATAAGGCGCTTTCGGACGGCCATTATTTAATTTTCATTCCTTGTGAATCAATTTCTTAAATGAAATAAAAAAACCCGCTCTGAGCTGAGCGGGTTTTTTTTGTTTAAATTTAAAATCAAATATTATTTGTTTTTCAACCAGTCGTCACATGAGCGATCACCAACTCGATTGGTTGCCACTGACACGCCGTTAACAGGTTTCGCATAACATTTACCGCCATCGATTTGTGCAGCAGTCAATCCAGTGAAGCCACCGTTAGTATAAGCGGTTTGACCTTCTGGGCTACGCAAGAAATCGATGAACTGGCGTCCACGCTTTTTGTTCTTTGATGTTGCCAATAAAGCCAAAGAATAAATCTTATCCGCATTCACACCGGCTGTATTTGGAATACCTAAGTTAGCAATGTCTTGCGTTCCGACCATGCCTTGAACTTGAAAGTTACCGTGATTCAATTGATAAGCCAGCTCAGTAATCCAGACATAACCCACATCAACAGGGGCAAACCCGGCTTCATTTAAAATACCATTGGGTGTTTCAACATGATGCACACGAGACTCATGGGTATTAAATTTGTTTAATACGGCATATTCACAGAAGACTAAGTCAGTCGCTGTACCACAGCCATTGTCAACTAAATCATGTGAGGTGTGGTTTTCCCCGGAATCACCTTCAAGTGGATCACCCGAACCAGGTAGACGTTTGGCCCCTGGCGATGATGGATGTGGTGTAGCCACAGCTTGTAACGCTGACTCTAACCACTCAGCGGCTGTTTTAGTGGCGGTTTCTGTGGTGTCGTTACCATAGCGATAAGTCATCGTGATCGATGTGTTAGCTACTGCATGACTATTGATATAAGTATCGACTTTTTTCATATAACCATTGGCTGCGTTATGAATACCTTCGTTGATGTGATCAAGCGAGGAGGCGACAATATCCCCTGATAACAAATCCATCGCAATGTCAAATTGTTTATCAAAGTCGACATCGGCAGTATAACGGTCCATACCGATCGATTTTGGATTAGTGACTTTAACCATCAAATCCAAACGATTGGCAATATAAGGTACCGCTTCATCAATGAAACCATTATTTGCCAAGTCTTGCATCAAATTATAATTAGTGGAGGCAAACACATCAAAGTCAATTTGGATATTGTTGGGTAAAAAGTTACGATCTTCATCATTACCTAATAGCATACAACCTGATTTAATTTGCTTACGTATTTGACCGGGTGGAATTAATTGCACATAGTAACGGTTTGCATTGTCATTTAAATCAGCTAAAGTGAACCCATTGGCATCATTGGGCCGGTAGGCAGGCTCGGTACCGTCTCCTTTGTTTATCCAAACATTAAACTCTTGCATCGCATTTTCAAAGACGACCCACTGGTTACCTGCCATACCCAAGTTGAGCTTTGATCGATCTGCATTACCATGGAATTCTGTCGCCCGATCGGCGGGTAAAAAAGCACAAGTCCCTTGTAACATATAACTGGATGGACCGGCAAATGCAGCAGAACTACCTAATACAATAGCACCAACAACTTGTGTCAATAATGCTTTTTTAAATTGATTTTTCATGGACATATTAAACCTCTCCGGTTACTAAAAAATTGTTTAATTGAATGCCCGAAACTATTAGGTAACCAGTATATGACATTAAGACACTCCTAGAGGAAGATGATAATGCAAGCAGACACTAGCAAATACGTTATTAAGGATCATTCGATCGGTTTTTCTAAAAAACATAATGTTTGTTCTGTTAACGTTGTTTGCTAATCACTTAACTGCTTATTTCGTTAAATTGATCACAGATGTTGCGAAGTAATAAAACGTCCACTGCGTCACAAGTTATAGCGACAATTTCATGTCAACCGGCAGAAATGAGACCTAACTCTCAAATAAAGCATAAGTTAACCTTAAGGTTTCAGAAACATATGCTTAAAAACCGCCGTTTACTGCTTTTTTTACAGCATCTAAGATACTCGTCATTTACAAGCAATAGGAGGAAAGTCATTAATTTATCTTTCTCCTGGGATTTTGGTAAAGGTTTTATGATGGTAGTTTTGTACGCTACAACAGCTTTTTAAATTCCTCGATGGAAAATTAATTTACCACCGTCACCCTCTTTTGCCTCAACTGCCAAATTTTCCAGCCTAGAAAATATATCTACTATATAAATTCGTGAAAACATGATTTTCTCGTATTGGCCCATTTGTGGGCCTGAATCATTGTCATTAAAGACCCATTCGCCAGTTATATCAAATTCTTCTGGAGCATTTAAAAATAATTTTTTCCATGAGTGAACTATTTTCATAAATTTATTAACTGACTCATCTGTTATTTCCCACTTTACCATCGTAAAAAAGCCCACTTTCCTACCAAATTCTCATCATAAACTCTCCGCTCTCTTATAACGGAAATTTGGCAAAACGAATTTCTCTGGCGAATTTTGAAATTTTTGT
>Ga0316206_1001015_pt1 | contig 29032 bp, 25 predicted proteins | sample 6monthpyrite_MG_FD_204942 | JGI IMG/M metagenome (GOLD analysis project Ga0316206, IMG submission 204942) | Microbial mat bacterial communities from mineral coupon in-situ incubated in ocean water Damariscotta River, Maine, United States -... | ecosystem: Environmental > Aquatic > Marine >... | reverse complement strand
AGAATAACAGGCTGATGTTTAACTATACCTGTGACCAACCTGAGAGTGACCAATGTATCGGTGTTAAAGCATGCTGAGATATCGGGATGGTTCCTGATCAGAGGCTGGATCAGGTAGTCCTGCAAGAAAATCTGTTTATTCAAAAAGTCGAGAATATCATTCTTATCGGTGAGTACATCAGCTGTTATTAGCCTGTATTGTTCATTTTCGGCCTGGTAATGTAACTCGTAACAGCCTATTTTCTGATGACCTGTATCAGGCTTCAAAAATAGTGATTGTTGTCTGAACAATTGATCTGATGTTAGTGCTTGTCCCTTGCTTAAAAATTGAATGGTTTTTATCACAGGAAGACCGACCTTTTGCATGTGTAGCGAGAAGTCATGCTTGCAGGCTAACAGCTGCTTACTGGTTTCTGATGCCCCGACAGACATAACAGAATGCCACTGCGCCAACTGGAATGTATATATATAGTGTAACCATTTCCTCCCGGGCTGATTAAACAGGCTGTACTGGTAATAATTGCCAGGCGGGATATGATGTAAAAAAGCCAGTCTCAACAGGTCGCGAAGTTGCTGGCCGCGTGGAATGCCATTTTGTAATCGCAGTTTTTGGCTATGACGACTGAATGCCCGGTAAAGCTGTAGCCAGCTAAAAAAACATATCCAGGTAGTGGTTGAATAGATAGCAATCAGTGCCCAGGCGGGGCGGGATAATGTGGGCCATGCTCTCAGAAAAACCTTGCGATGTAATTTGACTGCATGATCTTGCCCGGGTAATAAAAAGCGCCAGCTGACAACTGTGTGAGGCACAGGGCGTAACAAGACACTGTTTTTCAGTTGCCCCCAGCGGTTACTAAGCAGGCTCGGCATCATGTCCCAGTTTTATGGTAGCGTCGACATGCTGAATCGTGGTGTCACGATGAGCGATGATAATGATAGTCAGCTTGCCATGCAGTTGTTTTAACGCCCGTTGTATTTTTTGTTCATTTTCATGATCCAGTGCGCTGGTGGCCTCATCGAGAATCAGCAGGGCAGGCCTGGACAGCAATGCGCGTGCCAGTGCCAGTCGCTGCCGCTCTCCACCTGACAAGCGAACACCCTGGTCGCCAATTATTGTATCAAGTCCTTCTGGCAAGGCGCTCACAAAATCATCCGCGGCAGCCAGTTGTAACACAGTCCAGATGGATTCATCAGTGACATCATCCGCGACCCAGTCCATATTTGCGCGAATAGAGTCGTGAAACAGATAAACCTCTTGTGTGACATACGCGATATGATTTCGCCATGCGAGCCGGTTATTATCATCAAGTTCGGTTTTATCACAAAAGATTTTCCCGGAATCAGGTTTGAGTAGGCCTGCCAGTAAATCTGCCAGTGTTGACTTGCCAGCACCTGATGGCCCGGTTAATGCAATCGTCTGATTGTGATAGATGTCGGCAGACAAATTATTAATGATTGGTTTTTTCTGTCCCGGGTAGCGAAATGTAACCTCATGCAGGCTTATTTTGTTTTGAACCTGAGGTGGCTCACAGTTAGGGTCACCGGATTCTTTAGCCAGCAGGCAGTTAGATAGCATTCGACTCACATCAATAAATGCGGGCAGCTGATGTAACAGCTGTTGCCAGTTTGAGTGTATACCAGACACTTGTGGTAACAGACGTGAGAACAGTAATAACAGCAGAATAAGAGTTGGCAGAGAAACAGATAACCATTCCAGCGAAAAGTAGAACAACACTGCAAATGCCGTGGCCGCCCCGGTTAAATAAATAAAACGGGTGAGTGCATTGGCCTTTGCCAGGTTGATATTCTGTTGTTCCAGTGTGTGGTTGGCTGTAGCCAGTTGACGGGCATGATGTTTTTCGCTGGCATAACTTTTGATCATTTTCAGGCTGGCAAGTTGCTCGGTTAATATCTGAAAAATAGCTTTGAACCCGGTTAATTGTTTTTCACCCGAGCGTAAAATCACTCGATTCAGCGGGATAAGTACAGCGGCGAGTATAAGCGCGCAAATCAGTGCCAGCAGGCTCATCTGCCATGATAATAGTAGCGACAAGGATATGAATACACCGGCCAGTATGAGCTGGCTTATCATATTTAATAGCAGGTTGGCAGCATGACCAATGGACTGCACCTGCCCTGACAGGCTGTGCGTAAAGTCCGACATACGGTTATTAACGATAAACTGCCAGTGGCTATGCAGCAAAGCATTATATAGTTTTTGTCGCAAGCTACAGATGTAACCTTGCTGCTGGCGGATGCTGAGCACAGAAAGCCAGTATTTTGATCCTGAAATCAGTGTTACCAGCAGAACATAAGTCACCAATATAGAGGGTAGCGTTAACGGGATGCCGACAGCACTAAATACATGACTGATCGTACCAGTTACCCCGCTGTCAGTTGTCGGACTGAGGCCAATTCCAACCAGTTGCAGTAACGGGATGATCAACAGCAGGCCGACACCCGCGGTAATACCCTGAAACAACATGAGCAGCAGGATCAAAATAAAGCACCGCGGTGCATAATGGTAAAAAGCGAGCAGTGCTTGCCACAGCGTTTGAGAGCGTGATTCAGGCATGTGAATGCCCGGTGGGTGAGGGCTGCCCCAGTACGGCAGGGCTAATGAAAGTCGACACAATGGTAAATTGTTTATGGCCATCCCGGCCTGTAATAATCCACGGGCCAACACTTAACCAGGCATGTGCCTTGAGCAGATCCTCAGCGTTGTCGGTTTTAGCTACCCCCAGATGCATTACATAAGGAATTTTGTAATAACCCAGCAACGTACGAGCGACCATGGCTTGCACCAGACATTTCGATTGCCAGGGCGTATATTTGCACGCTAGTTCGGTTATTTTACCAATACGCCAGGCCAGCTTGCGTTGCTTTTCAGGGGTCACAGCACAAAGCTGCGTATTATTAAGGTGTAAGCCCAGACGTGGCGCAATCCAGCGAAAAGGGAGTATCAGCAGAAAAAGCCGGATAACACCACTAAGGAACCATGCAAATACAAACCAGAGCTTCTCTCTGGCTGGCAGGCGAAAAAAAAGTGTAACTAAATAAGCAATGCGGCGCATTGTTACCGGGTAACAACTGTATTATTTTCAAGCATATCTTGCAGAAAACTAATCACATCCTGCTGGCATTGCTGTTCCGTTACATCATATTCGTTCATCAATGCAGCACATATGTCACTCACACGCATCTGATCTTCAATCAAATCCCAGATGCGGGTACCGACAGAATCCAGCCCGTAATACTGGCTTTGTTCAATGCTCATCATCACAGTCTCACCATCCATATCGCTATGAACCAGTTCGTCACTGCGTTTGATCACCATATCCAGTGTTATTTTCATTATTTTTTACCTTTTGTTCTATTGCCTTCCCCCTCATGGAAGGGCAGGGGCGAGAGCAGTTTCAGAGCGAAAGCCTAGCGTGAGTATTTATCATCAAATTACCAGAATATTGCCGATATGTGTATAAAACTTAAATCCAGCTAACTGTAGGAGCGGCTCATGGCCGCGAATAACCCAAATAATACCAATGTAGCACTCTTTCCTTTGCTGCAGTAACATAACCCCATGAATCAGCCTTTTCAAACCCCCGAATTCACCTTGTTACTATTACTAACGCACCCCGAACCCGAAAAACAACAATCAATCATCAAACAGCTCCTGACTGAAAATAATATCAACTGGCCTGAACTTCTAAAAGATATCAAATGGCATCGTGTTACCCCGCAAGCCTATAAAAGCCTGAGTGAATATTCTGAATTTGTACCAAAAGATATCCTTGCACAACTAAAACAGTCTTGCCTGCGATGTAAAAAAAGAACCTTGCGGCAGGCAGCCAGCCTGATAAAAATAGCTAAATTATTTGATGAGCATAATATTCGGTTTATATCACTGAAGGGGCTAACACTTTCTCAGTTACTGTATTCTGATATCACCATGCGAGAGTCACATGATATCGATATTATTATCGATTTTAATGATATTGAGCGGGCAGAAAAAATACTGACGGATACCTTGGGTTTTGTGAGAACAATTCCTGAAGCAGAAGCGACTAAAAAACAAATTCAATTTCTGAATAAGCGATATAAAGATCGAACTTACCAACATTCTGCTGACAAAGTTCTTCTGGAAGTTCATTGGCGTTTTAATAATATTGAGCATTGCTTAGCTATCCCGTTTTCAGATCAATATAGTGATAAGTTTATAGCTCAAATTGGGAGTCAGAAAGTACCTTTATTATCACAAACACATCTCTGGCTATATCAGTCTGTACATGGTTCTATGTCCGGGTGGTATAGACTGCACTGGATTAATGATATTGCGGCTATGCTGGTGAAGGCAAAACCTGATTGGAGTTTATTATTGCAAGCGAGTGATCATTATCATTGTCGTAGAAGTTTATTAGTATCCGTCATGCTGGCATCAGAGCTTTATCAACTAACGGCGCCCGAACAAATACAGATGGCTTTACAGAAAGATAAAAAGCAGGTCAATCAGCTGTCAAATGCAAGTCATTTACTCAGAGAAATGAAAATTCCGCCAATGACAACAAGCTTACGCCGAAAGTTTTTCTTTACTTCAACAAAAGCATTCTGGCCTTATTTTATTGGGATACTCAGGATAAGCCCGATAGATTTTGAGCTGTACCCGTTACCAGATAGATTGTTTTTCTTGTATTACTGGTTGCGTCCATTCTTTCGGATAATTCGTGTTTTCAATAAAAATAACCATATTACTCCCTCTCCCAAGCCTGAGAGACGATTCCAGGGATGGAATCGGTAGAGCGACTCCCAGAGACAAAGCCGAGGGCGGGGGTGAGGGTTGTGCCAAAATTGAGGGAACCAAAACACCCTCTCCCCTTGGGGGAGAGGGCTAGGGTTTTGTACAGGAAGTACTTATAATGCGGAGTACATGGATGTGCGTGAGCATGAGGGTTACCCTTTAACCTTGCTACAAACCCCAAAAAACCTTCCCCCCATCCCCATTACATGCTATAAAACACATGATTTTACATGCTCATAGTGTAAATCAAGCAACACAATGATTTTTTTATGCTTTTCCCGTGAGATTTTAATAAAGGGAGGGCAGAAACAGCTATAAATACAGTTATCAGACAGGGCCACAGGAAGAGTCAAAAAAATGGCGAGAAGTTCTATTGTTCATTCATTAGCAGTTTTATTGATATTATTCTCTTCTATCACAAGTGCTGTCACACCGACCCCGGAACAGCTTAAAATGTTCCAGCAGCTCAGCCCCGAGCAACAAGCCGCAATACTAAAATCAGCTACAGGTGGCAAGGGAGCATTAACTCAGCCAAAAATTACCCAGCCTCAAGTTGTAAAGCCTCGAATTGTAACACCTTCCGCAGCTAAATCAGATGATCAAAATAAAAAGCTGGGCAAGGCAACACTAACAGTCAAACAAAAGATCAAGGCAGTAAAGCAAATCCTCAAGCCTTTTGGTTATGACCTGTTTGCAGGCACCCCCACTACGTTTGCTCCCGCAACCGATATTCCGGTACCGGTTAATTATGTCATTGGCCCGGGTGACACGGTCGAAGTTCAATTATTTGGTAAAGAAAATGAGCAGCACAGCCTGGTTGTCAGCCGGGAAGGCGTATTACAATTCCCTGGGCTGGGTCCAGTGACAGTTGTCGGGCTCAGTTTTTCAGAGTTGAAGCGAGATCTGCAAAAGCGCATTAAAGCACAAATGATTGGTGTTAAGGCCAGTATTACTCTGGGTACTTTGCGCTCGATTCGTATCTTTGTACTGGGTGATGCCGAGCGTCCTGGTTCCTATACAGTGAGTTCACTCACTACAATGACCAATGCCTTATTTGTTAGTGGTGGTATCCGCCCCATTGGTTCTTTACGTGATATTCAGCTCAAGCGAAAAGGAAAAATAGTTTCCCGCCTTGATCTGTATGACCTGTTACTCAAAGGTGACACCCGAAATGATGCTCGCCTGTTACCAGGTGATGTGCTCTTTATACCACCCGTGGGTAAAACAGCTGGCGTTGGTGGTGAAGTCAGAAGACCTGCTATTTATGAATTAAAGAATGAAAAAACTGCAAGCGATCTCATTAAACTGGCTGGTGGTTTTTTGCCCACGGCATATCCTCAGGCATCCCAACTGGAAAGAATTAATAAACAGCATGAACGTACATTGGTTGATATTAACCTGGACACAGTTAAAGGAAAAACAACCACAGTAAGTAATGGTGATATTGTTCGTATTTACTCGGTGCTTGAGAAAATGGAAGACATCATATTACTGTCAGGCCATGTTGAACGACCGGGTGGACAGCAATGGCAACAAGGCATGCGCCTGACAGACGTGCTTCCGTCAGTTACCACGTTACTACCAAAAACAGACCTAAATTATGTCGTTATCCGCAGAGAGTTAATACCGGATGGCCGCATACAGATACTCTCGGCCGATTATGAAAAGGCGCTGAAAAACCCTTCGTCACCTTCTAACATATTGCTGCAACCCAGAGATGAGGTGATTGTTTTTGGTTTGGGTGAAGCCAGAGCGGAAAGAATAAAGAAACTGCTGGATGAACTTGAAAATCAGGCTACCAGTGCTTTTCCAAATCAGCAAGTCAGTGTGGGTGGTCGAGTGCATGCACCTGGAGCTTATCCGCTAGAGCCGGGCATGCGCGTAAGTGATTTATTAAGGGCTGCGGGCAAGCTTCAGGAATCAGCCTATGTGGTCGACGCAGAACTGACGCGATATAAAATCATTAACGGTAAGTATCGTGAGGCAAAACATATTTCAATTAACCTTGCGCAAGTAATACAGGGTAATGCCGAATCTAATATCAGACTTAAAGCTTATGACCACCTGACGATCAAGGATATCCCGCGCTGGACTGAGTCAGAAACCATCACCCTGAAGGGTGAGGTAAAATTTCCGGGAGTTTACCCGATCCGTCGGGGTGAGTCGCTTGCATCTGTTATAGAACGTGCTGGTGGCATTACTGATCTGGCTTTTGTCGATGGTGCGGTATTCATGCGTAAAGGCTTACGCATTCGTGAGCAAAAGCAGATGGATGATCTGGCCGCACGACTGGAGTCAGATATTTCTGCAGCGAGCCTTGAAAGTACCAAAGGTGATGCTAAAGACGCAAATGTTCAACAGGCGGTCACAGTAGGTAAATCGTTGGTAGCGCAGTTGCGCAATACCAAGGCAGCAGGCCGGCTGGTTATTAACTTAAAGCAAATTCTTGCACGCAAAAATTCCGACAGTACAAACACAGCTCTTTTTGTTAAGAACGGTGATTTACTTGTTGTTCCCAGGCAAACACAATCAGTGACCGTGCTGGGGGAAGTGCACTACCCAACGTCACATATATACAATTCATCATTGACGAGAGATGAGTATATTGGCCGAAGTGGTGGAGCAACATACAAAGCTGACAAAAAAAGAATTTATGTAGTTAGAGCAAATGGTGAGGTAATTGCCAATAATGATTCATTCTGGAGTTTTGATGATTCATCAATAGAAATAAAGAAAGGTGACACTATTATTATTCCGTTAGATGCAGAGCGCATCAAACCGTTAACGCTTTGGACAAATGTTACGCAGATTTTATATCAGGTGGGTGTGGCGGTTGCTGCGTTTAATTCTGCGGGTATATTCTAATTTTGAATCTATAGTAATCAATTTTTAATCTTCGTATTAATAATTTTTTAACATAAATATGATGTGGTTTAGTTAAATCTTATGAAAGGTATTATTCTCGCAGGCGGCTCTGGTACCCGGCTTTATCCGTTAACCATTCCGGTTAGTAAACAGCTAATGCCGGTATATGATAAGCCGATGATCTATTATCCGCTGGCAACCCTGATGCTGGCAGGCATTCGTGATATTCTGGTTATTACAGCACCGGCTGATCAGGTACAATTTAGAACATTATTAGGTGATGGTAAGCAATGGGGCCTGAATATTTGCTATGCGCAACAGCCCAAGCCGGAAGGACTGGCACAGGCCTTTATTATTGGTGATTCATTTATTGCTGATGATTCAGTTTGCCTGGTTCTCGGCGATAACATATTTTATGGCCATGGGCTACAGGAAACCTTGTGTAAAGCAGCCAGCCGAACAGAAGGTGCTACTGTTTTCGGATATTATGTTAGAGACCCGGAAAGATATGGTGTTGTCGATTTCGATAACAATGGTAAAGCCATTCATCTTGAAGAAAAGCCGGAAAAACCCCGTTCCCACTACGCTGTGACAGGCCTTTACTTCTACGATAACAAAGTAGTTGATATGGCGCGTAACTTGAAACCATCTTCTCGTGGTGAGTTGGAAATCACCGATATCAATAAACTTTATCTTGAAAAACAGGCGCTTTCCGTAGAATTGCTAGGCCGGGGGACCGCATGGTTGGATACAGGCACACATGAGTCATTGTTGCAGGCAGCTAACTTTATCGAAGTTGTAGATTCACGTCAGGGCCTAAAGGTATGCTGCCCTGAAGAAATTGCCTATCGCATGAATTATATCAATGCTGAACAATTAGAAACATTGGCAGAACCATTACAAAAAAATGGTTATGGTCAGTACCTTTACCAAATATTAAAAGAGTCCTGATTGAAGATGAAAGTGATTGCAACAAGTATTGAAGATGTGAAAATTATTGAACCAGTTGCCTTTGGTGATATGCGCGGTTTCTTCATGGAGACCTGGCACAAACAAAAATTTTCAGAGCAGGGTATCGATGCGGAATTTATACAGGACAATCATAGTAAATCAGTACAAGGTATACTGAGAGGTCTACATTATCAGCTTAAACAGACTCAGGGAAAGCTGGTAAGAGTTGTTTCAGGTGAGGTTTTTGACGTGGCGGTTGATATCAGAAAGCAATCCTCCACATTTGGCCAGTGGGTTGGTGTAAGACTGAGCGCTGAAAATAAAAAAATGCTATGGGTACCATCAGGGTTTGCGCATGGTTTTTATGTAATATCAGCAACCGCAGAGTTTGTCTATAAATGTACGGACTACTATGCCCCTGAACATGAGCGCAGTATTGTCTGGAACGACCCTACATTAGCAATAGACTGGCCATTAATTGATAACAAATCACCACAGTTATCAGCCAAGGATGAAAATGGTTATTTGCTTGAAGATGCCGAGGTTTTTGAATGAATAAAACCCGTGTACTCATCGCTGGTGCCAGTGGACAGTTAGGACATGAGCTGGTCAGAAGCGCACCCGAATCAGTTGATCTTATTGCGCTGGATGAAACGCAATTGGATATTACGGGCCAAGCATCTGTATCTAAAGCAGTGGATAGCATCAGTCCGGACTGGATAATAAATGCAGCAGCCTACACGGCAGTAGATAAAGCAGAACAACAAAGCGAGCTAGCCTATCGAGTAAATCGGGATGGAGCTATTAATCTAGCGTTAGCTGCAAAGCAGGCAGACAAAAAGCTGATTCACATTTCAACAGATTTTGTATTTGATGGTACACAAAGTAGCCCATATCAGGTTGCTGATAAGCCTAATCCAAAAAGTGTTTATGGTGCCAGTAAGCAGGCAGGTGATGAACATGTCATGTCCATTTTGTCAGGAAAGGTGCTTATCATCAGAACAGCCTGGGTTTATTCTAGCCACGGTCAAAATTTTGTTAAAACAATGCTGAAGTTAATGGCCGAACGAAACGAGCTGGGTATCGTTGCAGATCAAGCAGGTACACCAACTTGGACCCGTACACTGGCACAAGTTATCTGGAAATCGATGGGGCAGGAGCTAACTGGCATACATCACTGTACAGATGCAGGTGTAGCCAGTTGGTATGATTTTGCCGTTGCTATTTATGAAGAAGCAAAAACACTGGGCTTGCTGGATATAAACCACGATTGTGAGATCATGCCGATTAGTACAAAAGATTATCCTGCACCAGCAGTGCGGCCGGCGTCAAGCGTGCTGGATAAAACCATTACATGGGAAGCACTTGATATTAAGCCGCTACACTGGCGTGAATCATTAAGATATATGATGAAAGAACTTTTAACGGATCAGAAACAACCAGGCCGTACATAGCATGACAAATACTAATCCGGAATATAAACCAAAGCATCTGTTGGTGACTGGTGGTGCCGGTTTTATTGGTGCTAATTTTGTGCATTACTGGCTAAAAGCCTGGCCAGACACACAAGTGACTGTACTTGATGCACTGACATACGCGGGCAATCGTAATAACCTGACAGATGCAGAGAACGTAGACAACTATAATTTTGTACATGGCAATATTCTGGATGAAGCACTGGTTGAAAATCTGCTTAGAGAAAACAAAATAGACACTATAGTGCATTTTGCTGCAGAGTCACATGTTGACCGATCTATTCATGGGCCAGACGCCTTTCTGCAAACCAATATCATGGGTACACACAGCTTGCTAAAAGCAGCAAAAAAAGTCTGGCTGGATGATGAAGCCATAGCTCAGCATCGTTTTCATCATGTTTCAACAGATGAAGTCTATGGGACACTGGCAAAAGATGATCCTCCTTTTAGAGAAACCACCGCATATGCACCAAACTCTCCTTATGCTGCCAGCAAAGCATCATCTGATTTTCTGGTGCGAGCCTACCACGAAACATATGGGTTGAATGTTACCACCAGTAACTGCTCTAACAACTATGGCCCTTACCAGTTTCCTGAAAAATTAATCCCTCTGATTATTGCAAATATTCTAGATGGGAAACTACTACCGATCTATGGTGATGGCCTGCAGATAAGAGACTGGCTCTATGTCGATGACCATAATCGAGGTATAGATCTGGTTATCAGAAATGGACGTGTCAATGAGACTTATAATATTGGTGGAAATAATGAATGGACAAATATTGATATTGTGAAGTTAATTTGTGAGTTGCTGGACCAGCAATTTAAGCCAGACGAGGAAATGAACAGCCGTTTTCCGAATGCACCTCAAGCATCAGGAAAGAAAGCAGATAGTCTAATTACCTTTGTAAAAGATAGGGCTGGCCATGACCGTCGATATGCAATTGATGCGACTAAAATAATGAACGAACTGGGCTACAATCCACAAGAATCCTTTGAAACAGGTATAAGAGAAACTTTGAAATGGTTCTTGCAGAATGAATCATGGTGGCGAAATATTATGGATGGTGGTTATCAGAACTGGCTTGAGGTTAATTATTTATTCAAGTAGTAGAATATTACTATCCGAAAATAAACATATCAAAGAATACGTATTTTGATATGTATTTAGAGAAATTCAGATGAATAAGTCTATTTGTAGTCATATTTAGAAAAAGAGTAGTTTATTGATGTATACTTTTGAAAAAAAATGAATAATGACTAACAGAGATCAATAAGGATATTAGTTATCTTAAGTATTTTTTAATAACTAAATTTAATATTACGAGTGATATACAGATAAGTGGGGGGGGTAAGTTCTTGGATAAAAGACACGATAGTAATGATTTTGAATGTGACAATCAATCAGCCACATTAGATCTGTTTGATTTATGGGATATTATTTGGCTAAAAAAGAAGTTTCTTTTTATTACAACCTTAATTGTCTCAATTTTAGTTACTTTTTTTTTGCTAACGATACCAAATAAGTATAAAGCGGAACTTCTTATGGTGCCAATTTCAGATAATAGGGGCTCTGGTATTTCAGCTGCACTAGGTGGGCTAGGTAGTTTAGCATCATTAGCAGGAGTGTCTGTCGGTGGTAGCGGATCGTTAAATCAAGATTTAGCTGTGCTAAAGTCACGTGAGTTTTTATGGGGGTTTATACGTGAAAATAAACTTATGCCGATACTTTTTTCAGGAAAATGGGATCTAAAAAATAATAAGTGGGATGTATCAAAATTTAAGTCACAACCTACGTTATGGGATGCGTATCGACTATTTATTGATCGCGGTGTACTTAGCTCACATATTAATAAAAAAACGGGACTTGTGACTATTGCAATTGAATGGAGTGATCCTAAATTGGCTGCTAAATGGACCAATGAGTTAGTAGTGCGATTAAATAGTCACCTTAGGAGTCGTGCAATAGAAAGAAGTAAGAATAATCTAATGTATTTAAACTTGGAACTAAAGAAAAACTCTGTGGCGGAAATGCGACAAACATTGTTTGATCTTATATCGAAAGAGCAGAAAAGTGCTATGCTCGCTAATACCCAGAAAGAGTTTGCATTTCGTGTCATTGATAGAGCTATTACCCCAGATAAAAAAAGTAAACCTGCCAGAACTCTAATTCTTATAGTTTCAATGCTAGTCACAATATTTTTATCGATATTAATAGTTATCATACAACAAGCCATTATAAACAGGCGACAGTCAAGTAGTACAGCGTAGTTTAAAAATACTGAATTTTATGAAAGACAATAAATTCTGAAATAATGTGTAATTTGTGGATGTATCGAGATTTTAAATAATTTCAGAATGGTAAAATATGGAAGAGGTATATATTAATTTTATGAAAAACATTGGAAAGAGAGTCTTTAAACTTCAAGCTGCAGCATTGGAACGAACTGGTGATTTAATCGATGATGAGTTTACTCATGCAATAAATTTAGTTTTACAGACTAAGGGCCATTTTATAATTTCAGGAATAGGAAAATCAGGGATTGTTGGAAGAAAAATAGCAGCTACATTTGCATCTACAGGTACACCTAGTTTCTTTGTGCATCCAGCTGAGGCCTTTCATGGTGATCTTGGTATGTTTACATCAGATGATGCAGCACTACTGATTTCATATAGTGGAGAGACAGAGGAAGTTATTCGCTTGATTGCGACATTGAAAAAATTTAGTATAAAAATAATTGCATTTGTAGGTAACAAAGATTCGACATTAGGAAAAAATGCAGATATAGCACTTGATGTTTCAGTAGAAAAAGAAGCTTGTCCTAATAATCTTGCTCCTACAGCATCAACTACATCGACCTTAGTAATGGGTGATGCATTGGCAGTAGCACTTATCGAGCAGAGGGGTTTTAAAGCAAAAGATTTTGCTATATATCACCCCGGGGGAAGCTTGGGTAAAAGGTTATTGACACAAGTGAAAGATGTTATGCATAAGGATTACCCTATAGTTTATTCGGGTGATAATATGAGCGATGTTATAATTAATATGACAAACGGAGGACTTGGTTTAGTTGTAGTACTGAAAGATGATGGTATTGAAGGGATAATAACAGATGGTGATTTGAGGCGTGCATTAGTCAAATACTCAAATCTCTTGGAATTAAAAGCTGATGATATTATGACAAAAAAACCATTGATGATTCGAGAAACTGTGATGTTCTGTGATGCAGAAAAAGAAATGCTTGATAGTGAGGTAACGTCACTTATTGTGCAGAATGACGCAGGTAGGATTACTGGTATATTAAAGCTACTGGACGCAAATAAATTATAGTGCTTACTTGCAATTAGTATTTAGGTTTGTTGGAGTTGTATATTAGTTATGGTGAGCTTTAATACGATTATTTTTTCTTATATAACACGATTAGTAAGCCTGTTTATTGTGTTGGCACTGTTGGTGGTTCTGAAAAATAATTTTATTGCTGAACAGCTTGATAGGGTCTTTTTGTATTTGTCATTTATCCCTGTATATGTGAATTTAGCTAAATTAGGTGGTAATACACCTATTATTTCACTTGTCATGAAAGGAGATAAAGTAGATTATTATATAGCTAGCCAAGTCTGTCCTATTCTTATTGCGTCAATAATAATTCCAATAGCTCACGGGGTTTTTTTTGGTTTTTCATCCTTTAATAAATTTAATATGCTCCCTAAACTTGTTTTGATTACATTTTTATTATCCTTGATATCGTTATTCGTTTCTATCTATCAAGCAAGGGGTGATTATATACGCGTTTATTTATTACAAGGTGTATATAGTGCCTCAATTAGTTTGCCACTTTTGATTTTGATTGGGTTAGGGTTTGAACTGGATGAGAACAGCTATTTTTATATCTTCATGTTTTTAAGTGCTTGTGGTGCTCTGTATGTTATTACAGAAAATAAGATGTGGGGATCCTTTTTTAATAATATAAAGTTTAAGATGGACTTGGTGAAAGTTAAAAATAATTTCGCTTATTTTATTAATGACAGTATGTGGTATCTTGTTATCGCTTTATGCTCGTCATTAGTTATTGCTAATCTACAAAGTGGTGCGCTAAGTGAGTTCACAATAGCGCTCCGTTTTGGGATGACGTTGGTACTAGTGCAGCAGGCAACTAATCTAGTCTTTGGGCCACGTGTAGCAAAGAATTTTCTTGAAGGTAAAAAGGCTAAAGGTGTATCGCTATTTTTAGTGTCAATGGTTATTACATCGGTTACAGCACTAGCCTTAATAATTATATTTTATATGGCAGTTGATTACTTTGATATATTAAAATTATTACCCATCAAAATAGAGTTACTGAGTCTTGTGTTTAGTTTTGTGTTAATTAGTTTTTTACTGGGGCCATCAGAAAATGTAAATATATTTTTAGGTCGGAGATTGCCTATTATATTGTCAAATGTTGTGGGTATAATAGCTTTGATATGTATTTCTATATTATATCCTTATGATAATGATGTTCAGTATTATATTATATTGGCTATGTCGTTTATGTTGGCGAAAAAAATTACAAATACTGCAAGCGTGTATTTTATAAAAAATAACTACGCGTTTAAAAATCATATGTAATGCGACATTTAATCTGTACGAGTAAAGTTTAGTCATGGACTAATATATGCATATAGTTGATATTATTTTTTTCCTATTATTTTTATATATTTTTTTTAACGAGAATGATCTTGTAAAAAAACAAATTGCTCTTTATCTGGCATTATTTGTTTTATTTGTTGTTTTTAGTGAGATTATATTTGAGAAGCAGTTTTCAAGGAAGCAAGAAGGTTTCCTGGATTCTATAAGTTATGTTAAGTGGTCGATATATTATTTTTCAATATTTTTTTATTTATTTACGATAAGGATTAAAAAAGGTCTTTCATTTATAGTGAAACCATTTGGCCCACCAGATGGTTTCGATTTTCTAATGTCGTTGCCAGTCATAATTTTTTTATTGTATTACACTTACACTAAAGGTTATAGGCTGGATGGCTCTTTTATGGATAATGCTGGCATTAGAAGTGTCTGGGTTGATTATATTTACGTGTATGTTGTTTCATGGATTGTGTCAAGTCGTGGTAGTTTTTTGTCACTCACCGTAACCATGTTAATCATTGCGTCACATATGCTTGCAGGTGAACGAATGAGAGCATTTGTTTATGTTATGACTATTCTTTATGTGTTCTATGGTCTAGATGAAAAGCGAAAATTATCCTCAATTTTTTTATTAGTAGGCTTCTTTTTGGCAACGTTAATTGGTACTTTAAGGCATGGTGTTGTAAGTGATGAGTATAATGTTACTCACTTTGGATCAGTCACAATATCATCTTTATTTTTAGTAGATGAATCATTTAATTTTACATTTATTCAGAGAATTAATTTTTTCATTGGAATGGTTATGGCCAATATAGTGCCGTCTACATTCCTAAATACAGAGATGAGTATAAGGCACTATCTTGTTGAATTACATGATATACCAGGTGGCGGGTGGTTGCCAGTATGGTTATTTGCGATTGCTGGTAACTACGGAGTTATAGCCTTGGCAGTCTTTTTGGCTATTATTTACAGGCTTTTAAAGCGCCAAAGAAGCGATCTAGCTCTTTCTAATTATGATATATCGAAATATGCCATGCTTGTAATATTTGTTTCGACTTTACCAAGATGGTTTATGTATACACCCTATCAGGTTATAAAAATGCCGTTGTATGGTTTTATTGCGTGCTACTTGATGCTGTATTTGAGAAATATTATGATTTCAGGAAAAATTAAACAATGAAAGATTTGAGAGATGAGTATAACTTCCTTGAGAAAATTCAAGTCTGGTTTGGTAGCCGTTCCGTTGTAGTTTATACGATGGGGAAAGTCGGGACACTCACTATCTGTAATTCACTTCGGAAGGCAGGTTTCAAACACGTGCACCCTCACTCCCTTAGGTATACTATGCCAGGCATTCATTTTCTTAATATTAATTTTACATTATATGACAAAATCAAATATAGCCTGTGGTCTTTATTGAAAAGAGCAAAGGTATTTATTTGGAAAATATTTAAAAGAAAGATTGTTATAATTACAGGAGTGCGAGACCCTTTTTCTAGAAATATATCCGCTTTTTTTGAGCAAGCACATTATCTTGGTGGTATAGATAAGAATTTAAATTTCCCCAATTTGATGAGATTGTACAATAAAGCGTGTAACTTTGAAGCACCAATACAGTGGTTCGATTTGGAAATTCTTAAAGTAACAGGTATTAATGTATATGAGTACCATTTCGATAAAAATCTAGGTTATGCAATTATCGAAAATAAAAAATATAAAATATTTATATATAGGTTAGACAAGTTAAACAGTTTACGTGATGTAATTGCATCGTTTTTAAATGATGATAATTTTGAGATAGACTCAACCAACTTTTCAGAAAAAACAGTTTATTCGGAACTTATGCAGTTACTAAAAGATAATTATCGCTATAAAAAGGAAATTTCAAATAGATATATAGCTTCAAATTATATGAAGCATTTTTTTACAGATGCTGAAATTAAATCCCTTGAGGAGCGGTGGGTCAATTGATATATATATTGGCGTTATATGTGGTATGTTATAGTTTATATAAACTATAAGTACTTGATAGTGATCTATAAGAAGTATAGAGGGAGGTAGTTGTCAATTATGTCTAAAAATAAATCAACACATGAATGCCCTGTTTGCGAAGGATCGATGTATATTCATCTAAAGGATGTAGAGGATGTACATTATAATATTATGGGGAAGTTCAATATTTTTAAATGCAAAGTATGTGGTTTTCAAATGTTAGATCAGACAAGCAAAGTTATATCTGAAATATATGAAGAAGATGATTATTATGCATATGAGGAACTTAAGAGTGAAAGTACTTTTTGGAAGCTTTCAAAATATTGGATGCTTAAAAATAGAGGTTATAGCGTAAAAGAGTATAAATTAAGCTTAAAAGAACGACTTGCATATATATTCTTTATTCCGCATTTTGCAAATCACTTATGGTGGATGCCTTTCTATGATGCAAAAAAACAATCGTTTATAGATATTGGTTGCGGGAGTGGAAAGATTGTAAAGTTTATGAGGGATGCTGGCTTCGATTCGTATGGAACTGATGTTTCTGCAATTGGTGGAGAGGTGGGGCGCGAACAAGAATTGAAAATAATTGTTGGTGATTTTAACGAGGTGGATGTCCCACAGAATTATTTTGACTATCTATATACAAGGCATGCCTTGGAACATATTAATGAGCCAAATGAAACATTTAAGAAGCTGTCTAGTCTGTTAAATGAGGATGGGGTGGGCTATATTTCTGTACCAAATGTTGACTCTTTCACATCGAGGCTTTTTGGGAGATATTGGTATTTTCTAGGTGCACCTTTGCACGTCATAAATTACACACCTAAAAGTATAACTATAATGCTTGAAAAATATGGTATGCAAGTATTAAAAATAAAAGCATCCGCAGATTACATAGCTATTTTAGGAAGTTTTCAGGCATTCATAAACCGTAATAATGGGAAGAAGAGTGATGAAGGTTTTATCGCAAATAGCAATGTATTGAAGGGACTTGCACAGCTAATATCTTATATGGGTACTATTTTAAATCAAGGTTCGCATTTGCAAGTGCAATTTAAAAAGACAAGAAGTAAGCTAGATTGAAATCTGAGACTATTCAGCGATTAAAGAAAAATAACTTGCTTGTTATTGATAAAGTAAACTACATGAATGTATGTTCAGAATTGATGTATGATACGTCATTTGTACGTTTGCTTCGCTTGTTTATTTATGCTTTATTTTATAGTCATAAGATTTCTTCCTTAAGTAATAAAAATAGCAAAGTAATTATATTATATTCTTTAGCAGAAAAGAAAAGGTGTGATTATGATGAAATTGTTACTAATCTATCAAATTGTTTAGGGTATGACGGTGCTCATTGTAAAATAAAATTGAAATTTAATATCTTAATGCCCTTCATGTTGTTGTTATCAAGTAAAAGAATTCAAATATTCCAGTTAATGAGAGCAATTGGTTTTTTTGAAGGTATCTTACTGTCGTTATTGGTGGCAAATTATCGCTCTCATGCCAGTTACATAGGCGTTACATTAAAGAACACGAAATGTAAAACGTTGTATACCTTCTGTGATGCATTGCCAATTGAAAACCTTATTTCTCAAATTGCAAATAATTTAAATATGACCACCTTAACATTGCAGCATGGACAGTATGCATATAATAATTTGATTGGCGTTAGTAGCGCTAATGATGAGAGTTACCTTAATTTCGTGAGTAAATATATTTGTGTATGGGGTAAGGCAACAGCAGATGAATTTATAAAAGCTGGCATTGCTGAGGAACGTATACTTATAACTGGATCATTACGAAACTACGCACTAAACAATAAAAGGGTTTTGAAGTATAGTGGAAAATTAGAAGCAAGACGGTTTGGTCTTATCTTAAGCTCTGATTCAAATATGAATGATAATATTGAGATGATTTTACTTGCAAATAAAATTAGTGAAAAATATGGATTTACTTATATAGTTAGATGTCATCCAAATAATGATTTGGGTATATATAATAAGTACTTCGGTATTAATATTAGTGAGATTGTTAGTCAAGTTGAATCATTTGAGTATTTTGATATGGTTGACTTTTCACTTATGTATATGACAGGTGTTTTTAATGAAGCAATTGCATATCGAGCAAGGTTCTTTATCTTTAGTAATAAAGGGTTGTTAGGTCTGTATAGTGATCTTGATATAACTGTAGCTTCACTTGCTGAGTTTGAAATTAAATATAAAGCAATTTTATGTGCTGATTCTTCATTAGAAGTTTATGACAATCTCCACAATTATTTTAATAATTCGGTTGATATATGTGGAAAGTATCGTAGCACTGTATCTAATTTAGTTTTGTAATAAAGTATTAATACTTATAATAAGGAGTTTCATTTTGAATATATTGATTACTGGGGGGGCTGGTTTTATTGGTGCTGCGTTAACAGAAATACTTTCAAGTAAGGGCTATAACATCACCATATTGGATAACATGTCAAAACAGATTCACGGTGAAAAATATTTAACATCAAGTTTATATGCTAGGGTTTCTAAAATAGCAAAAATTATTCATGGAAGTGTTACAAACTACGATGACTTGAAATTAGCTTTAAAGAGTGTAGATGTTGTTGTTCATCTTGCTGCTGAAACTGGTACGGGCCAATCAATGTATGAAATTGAGAAGTATGTGAATGTTAATGTACAGGGGACTGCGACACTATTAAATATTCTTGCCAACGAAAAGCATACAGTGTGTAAAATTATTGTGGCCTCATCACGAGCCATTTACGGTGAAGGTAGATATATTGGTTCAGATGGGTTTGTGTTTCCTATTGGCAGAGATGAATACCAGTTATCTAATGGAGACTTTGAGTGTAAATGTCCTGTCACTAACGATCATGTTACTTTAACATCAACAGATGAAAATTCAATTATACATCCGACATCGATTTATGGTATTACTAAGCAGTCACAGGAAGAATTGGTGCTAGTTGCTGGTGAAGCGTTAGGGATAGCTTCATTTGCTCTAAGGTATCAGAATGTATATGGTCCTGGTCAATCATTAAGTAACCCTTATACAGGTATTTTATCAATATTTTCTACATTATTACTTAACGGTAAGGATATTAATATTTTTGAGGATGGCAAGGAGAGTAGAGACTTTATTTATATAGATGACGCTGTTGATGCAACTGTTAAATGTATTGAGTCGGATCTTAAGGGTAGTCATGCTCTAAATGTAGGGAGTGGTAAGGCAATCGACGTACTGAATGTGGCAAAGCTACTCAAAAAGTCGTATGGGTCAACTGGAAAGCTTAATATTACAGGTAATTATAGAGTAGGTGATATAAGACATAACTATGCTGATATTTCTAAGATACAAAAATTATTGGGCTTTCAGCCTAAGGTATCTTTTGAGGTTGGCTTGGCCCATTTTACAGAGTGGGTCAAAGGTGAGGAATTAGATTCAAGTATGTTTGATGGTTCTATAGAAGAAATGAAAGAGAAGGGTATGTTTAAGTGAGCCATTAAAATAATATAAAGTGATAGTAATGTAGGTTAGTATTAATATGTTCAATACTCACAAGAAGGGTTGGAGTTTATTATGATTTCTCTTGCCAAGTTTTCTTGGGTAATTCGTTATTTTATATATTCCTTAATATATAAAAATATCAAGATGCCTGGATATATTGGAAGGCCAGTTCATTTAATGAATATAAAGCTGTTTAAATTTGGAAAAAATGTGAGGATCTTTCCAAACGCACGTCTTGAAGTGTATCGTAATGGTGTTATTGAAATAAAGGATAATGTTTCAATTGGTCAAAATGTGCATATAACCTCTGCAGGTAAATTAGTAATAAATTCTGGAACACTTATAACAGCTAACGTTTGTATAACGAATATTGATCATGTGTATGAAGATATCGATAAGTCAATATTGTCACAAAATATGAATGTTAATGATACTATTATTGGTGAGAATTGTTTTATAGGGAATGGTGTTATGATACAGGCTGGAACGATACTGGGTAGACATAACATTGTGGGTGCTAATTCTGTTGTTAAAGGTGAGTACCCTGATTATTGTGTAATTGTTGGTGCTCCAGCTAAAATAATCAAAACTTATAACCAAAACACAAAAAAATGGGAATTAGTGGATAGCATACTAAGCGCTAATAGCGTGAAATAATGTGTACTCATAATAGAAAAAAGTATTCATTGGATTAAGAAATAATGCAAAACAATAATGGATGTGTTTTATTTATAGGTCCTAGAACATTTGGATATGAGACTGAAATACAGAATGAACTTGAGCGGGCAGGCTATGCTGTAGATTGGTATGATGAACGTCCATCATCAGGCCCATTAATTAAAGCGTTGTTACGTGTTTGGCCGGCGTTAATATCAATAAAAAGTGACAGATATTATGATAAAATAATTAAGCATGCCGCCACTAAACAATATGATATAGTTTTCATTATTAAAGGTGAAGCATTATCCTTAAATAGACTTATCAAGTTACGTGCGGTTTTACCAGATTCACGATTTATTTATTATACTTGGGATTCACTAAGCAATTTTAAAAATGGCCTTGAGAAAATACCCTATTTTGATAAAGCATATAGTTTTGATTTACATGATGCAAAGAACAATATTAATATTGTGCACTTACCATTATTCTACACATGTTCTTATGAATGGTTAGCACAATTAAATGCAGATAAGGATATTATTCCCGATATAGGTTTATTGTTTTTAGGGAGTATTCATACTGATCGTTATAGTGTGATGAAAAAAATATATCTTGAATCAAAAAAGTCTATTAGTGACCTTGTGTTATATAGTCATTTATATTTTCAAAGTAAATGGGTCTTTGCTATTAGAAAACTTATTAATAAAGATTTCAGGTCTGTGCCATGGGCAATGGTGAAGTGGCATGCTCTTGAAAAATCAGAAGTATTTTCATTAATTACAAGATGTGAGGTCTTGATTGATATCCAGCATGTTAATCAAACTGGTCTCACAATGAGAACGATTGAATGTATTGGTGCTAATAAAAAGCTGATTACCACAAATGATGAAGTTAGGAATTATGATTTCTATAATCCAAATAACATACTTGTGGTTGATCGTAAGAATCCTAAAATACCGTCATCATTCTTGATGACGCCTTATCAAATACCAAAAGAAGATATATATAAGAAATATAGTATATCAGAATGGCTGAAAGCTATATTAGCTTAATTTTATATATTAAGTATCATTCCTATTAAATATGTAATAATTATTAATTTAATATCGCTGAATTAACTATGTGCCTATATTGACGGAATGAGGCCATTATATCAGTTTTTACTTCTTGTATAGAAGCAACTTGTAGTGTAGTTTTTTTTGAAATATGAAAGTAATGACTTTATCTGGTTTTAATTCTATGAACTTATATATACTTATAGTGGTTATGCTATCTTCATATATATTCACGGCATTGCTACGATGGTATGCTTTGAAGCATGATATGTTAGATCACCCGAATATACGTAGTTCACACTTAATACCTACGCCCAGAGGTGGTGGTGTGGCTATTGTAATAACTTTTCTTTTGACATTATTTTATACCTATCTTTTTATGGGCATATCTCTAAGTGTATATGTCGGTTTAAGCGGTGCTGGTGCTATCGTGGCGGGTGTAGGTTTTTTAGATGATCATAAGCACGTTGCACCAGGGTTTAGGTTAATTGTCCATTTTTTTTCTGCTGCATGGATACTTATTTGGATTGGCGTTCCAAAATTAATGATTGCGGGGTTTCAAATTGATTCAATATGGGTGTTAACTATATTTTATCTTTTTTATCTTGTTTGGATGATAAATTTATATAATTTCATGGATGGCATTAATGGCTTGGCCAGTGTGGAATGTGTAACAGTATCCATATATAGTGTGTTAATCTTGTTATTATTAGATTTTAAAGAAGTAGAGTTGTTTTTGCCTATTTTATTTGCGGTGGCAGTGTTAGGTTTTTTAATTTGGAATTTTCCAAAAGCGAAGATTTTTATGGGCGATTCTGGAAGTGGATTTATAGGAATAATGCTAGGTGCTTTTTCTATTTATTTTTCAGTAAACATACCTTTGTTTTATTGGTGCTGGCTGATTTTACTAGGGGTTTTTATTGTTGATTCTACATTTACTCTTATTCGGAGAGTTTTAAGGGGAATGAAATTTAATGAAGCACATAGAACACATGCTTATCAAATAGCAGCGAAAAAGCACGATTCGCACTTTGTTGTAACTATTTCTGTTATAGTTATAAATACTATTTGGTTGCTTCCAATTTCATTATTAGTGGCTTTTTCATCTATTAGTGGCATTATTGGTTTAATAGTTGCTTATGTACCATTATTGCTAATGGCAGCCTATATCAATGCGGGCGTGGAAGATAGCTGATTGAACAACTATTTCTGGTTGCAAATAATAATTTTGGTTTGGTTGTATCTATTTAGAAAAGTTTTATAAGTAAATTTAAATAAAGTAATGAGAGAGAAAATATGTTTTTAATTGCAGGGCCGTGTGTCATTGAATCAAAGGAATTGATAATAGAAGTAGCTGGTCATCTTAAGGAAATCACGACTGAGCTGAATATACCATTTATTTTCAAATCTAGTTTTGATAAAGCAAATAGGAGCTCAACTAAAAGTTTTAGGGGATTGGGAATAGAAAAAGGTTTAACAATCCTTAGTCAAGTAAAAAAAGAACTCAATCTTGAGATTCTCACAGATGTGCATGAAGATACACCGTTAGATGAAGTGGCTGCTGTTGTTGATGTACTTCAAACACCAGCTTTTTTGGTAAGACAGACTAACTTTATTCAAAATGTAGCACGTCTAGGTAAGCCTATTAATATTAAAAAAGGACAATTTCAGGCGCCATGGGATATGGAGCAGGTTGTTAATAAATGTTATGAAGTCGGCAATAGAGATGTATGGCTTTGTGAAAGAGGCGCAAGCTTTGGATATAATAACTTAGTTTCAGATATGAGAAGCCTTAGTTTCATGCGACAAACGGGATGTAAAATTATTTTTGATGCTACTCATTCAGTTCAACAGCCTGGTGGGCTGGGTGATACATCGGGTGGTCAGCGAGAAATGGTACCTGTTTTAGCACGTGCTGCTGTTGCGGCAGGAATAGATGGTATTTTTCTAGAAACACACCCCTCGCCTGAAGAAGCATTGAGTGATGGGCCCAATATGCTTCATCTGAAACATATGAAAGAAATGCTTGAAGTTTTACTGGAATTGGACAATATTGTGCATAGACAAGCCTTTCTTGAAGATAATCTTAGTTAGCTGATTATTTTAAGTTATTTAAATGGATTTTTAATGTGAGGGAATAAGTATGTTTCGCACATTTTATGTATACATTACTATTGAAGTGATAGATTGCTTGTAAATAACTACAGCATCAAAGAGTCTATTGATTGGGTATCAGGTCAGTGAGAATTTTAATATACTGTTATTTAATATTAGCAAAATGACAGAAACTTTCTGACTTGTGTGCATGAGCTTTGGACACCATTGAGCCTGAGACAAATTAATGAATAGAACAATCATATATTTAGAGGCATTGTCTACAAGGATAAAACAAACTGTATTGGTATTTGTCGATTTAATACTCATAGAATTTTCTTTATGGTTATCATTTAACCTACAATATAATTTCCAGTTCAACCTATCTAGTACGTTTACCCCTTTATTTATTATATTACCAATTGTAACCATTTATGCTTTTATTCGTTTGGGCTTATATCGTGCTGTAATGCGATATGTAGGTCAGAAGGCATTTGGGCAAGTTATAAAAGGAGTTGCTTTTTCTGTTATTGCTTTATTTGTACTTGGGCGAATATATAAACCGGAAAATTATTCTGAGTCTCAATTGGTTATATATGGTGCGCTGGCATTGTCATTGATTGGCAGCGTACGTTTTATTATTCGCCGTTTAATAGATGGCTCAGTTGCAAATAGTAAAGGAAAGCGAGTCGCTATTTACGGTGCAGGCTCAGCAGGAAGACAGCTATTAAGGATGTTGCAGGCTGGACATGAGTACCACCCGGTTCTATTTCTGGATAGTTGTAAGAAGTTACAACGCAGGGAAGTAGATGGAGTGATGGTTATGGATCATCGCTGCGAAACACTGGCATATGATCTAAATGTTAGAGGGGTTGAAGAAATCTTTTTGGCAATACCATCTGCAAGTGTAAGCAGGCGTCGTCAAATTCTAAAGTCACTAGAGCCACTACCTTACCATGTACGATCAGTGCCAGGTATCGAAGATATTCTTTCAGGTACACGAATTGATCAGCTGCAGGAAATCCGCATTGAAGATTTACTAGGTCGAGATCCTGTTCCACCTGTAACCAAGCTTATGCATAAATGTATCAAAGATAAAGTGGTTATGGTAACAGGGGCGGGTGGATCTATTGGTTCAGAGTTATGTCGTCAGATTATTAATCAGTCACCGAGATTATTGTTATTAATAGAACAATCCGAATTTTTACTTTATAAAATGGAGCAAGAGTTTAGTTATATAGCTAATCGGGCAGATATGGATATTGAGGTTTTACCTATTTTAGCCGATGTTTGCAATGAACAACAGGTGGAGTACTACCTGCGGGAATTTTCAGTTGATACTATCTATCATGCTGCGGCGTACAAACATGTGCCTATGGTAGAGCATAATATAGTTGCCGGTATCGAAAATAATATTATTGGCACGTATACAATGGCGAAGCTGGCAATGGCTGCAAATATTAAGAATTTTGTATTGATTTCAACCGATAAGGCGGTAAGACCTACAAATGTCATGGGTGCATCAAAACGATTTTCAGAGATTGTTCTGCAGGGTTTAGCCAAGTTGAACTCAACTACCAACTTTTGTATGGTCAGGTTTGGGAATGTATTGGGGTCATCTGGTTCTGTTGTGCCATTGTTTCGTGAGCAAATTAATAATGGTGGACCGGTCACGGTTACACATGATGAAATTACACGTTATTTTATGACCATACCTGAAGCGGCTCAACTGGTTATACAGGCAGGTGCAATGTCTAGTGGTGGCGATGTGTTTGTTTTGGATATGGGGAAGCCAGTTAAAATAGTTGACCTGGCAAAATCGATGATTCATTTAATGGGCTGTAAGGTCAGGGATGATGATCATGAGGATGGTGATGGTGATATAGAAATACAGGTTGTTGGGCTTCGTCCAGGTGAGAAGCTTTATGAAGAACTATTGATTGGTGAAAATGTAACTGGAACCCGTCATCCGAAAGTTATGAGAGCTGAAGAAGAGTCACTGTCATATGATGATGTAAACAAGAACATTGAGTTAATAAAAACGTATATAAAAGATCATAATATTATTGCTTTACGTGATTTATTGATAATCACTGTCAACGGTTATACACCAGAGAAGAATATTGTTGACTATGGTTACATTAAACAAAGCAGAAGTGATGTTACCAAGGCTACCTCTTTATCTTCAGATGCGCATCTCCATTAGTATTTAAATACTGGATAATTTATGTCTATAAAAATTGCTATAATTACAGGTGTCACTGGTTAAGATGGTTCGTATTTGGCCGAATTGTTATTAACCAAGGGTTATGAAGTTCATGGTATAAAACGTCGAGCATCTTCGTTTAATACAGACAGGATTGATCCTTTGTATCAGGATCCCCATGTTGATGGCCGTAAATTCATTCTTCATTATGGTGATATGACTGATTCCAGCAGCCTGATTCGGATTATTCAGGAAGTACGGCCAGATGAAGTTTATAATCTGGCGGCGCAGAGCCATGTTGCTGTTTCATTTGAAACACCAGAAGATACAGCAGATTGCGTAGGGTTAGGTGCATTACGACTATTGGAAGCGATACGCATATCTGGGCTTGCCGAGAAAAAAATATTATCAGGCATCCACTTCTGAATTATTTGGTGAAGTTCAGGAGGTTCCTCAAAAAGAAACAACGCCTTTTTACCCACGTTCACCTTATGCGGTTGCAAAACTTTATGCCTACTGGATAGTTGTAAATTATCGTGAGGCCTACGGTATTTATGCTTGCAACGGTATTTTATTTAATCATGAGTCGCCTGTGCGTGGTGAAACATTTGTTACGCGTAAAATTACACGTGCGATGGCCAGAATAAAGTTGGGACTACAGGATTGTTTATACTTGGGTAACATGGATGCTAAGCGTGACTGGGGTCATGCAAAAGATTATGTTGAAATGCAGTGGTTAATGTTGCAGCAGGATGAGCCGGATGATTTTGTAATCGCTACGGGTGTTCAGTATTCGGTACGTGATTTCGTGAATGCTGCGGCAAAAGAACTGGGCATGGTTGTTCGTTGGGAAGGATCAGGTGTTGATGAGAAAGGTTATGACAAAAATGACAATTGCATTGTTGCTGTTGACCCACGTTACTTCCGTCCTACAGAAGTAGAAACCTTATTGGGTGACCCGACTAAAGCAAAAGAAAAATTGGGATGGACACCTAAAATCACTTTTGATGAGCTGGTTGCTGAAATGGTTCGTGAAGATCTTAAAGATGCGGAGCGTGATGAATTATGTAAGCGTGAAGGGTTTAAGACTTACAATTTCCAAGAATAAGAACGATAAGATTTACATCGCTGGCTATGGGGATATGGTCGGTGGTACTATTAAGCAACAGCTTGAACAGCGTGGGCTCAACAATATTATCACACGTATCCGTTCTGAGTTAGATTTAAACAATCAACAGGCGGTAGAGGATTTTTTTACGCAAGAAAAACCTGATTATGTTTTTTTGGCTGCTGCTAAAGTGGGTGGCATTTATGCAAATGATACATACCCTGCTGATTTTATACGTGAGAATCTGCAAATTCAAACAAATGTAATTGATTCTGCCTATCGTAGCGGTGTTAAAAAATTATTGTTTCTTGGTTCAACCTGCATATACCCTAAAATGGCTCCTCAGCCACTTAAGGAAGAATATCTGTTAACCGGGCCGCTTAAGCCAACAAATGAATGGTATGCCATTGCCAAGATAGCGGGGTTGAAGATGTGTGCAGCCTATCGCAGGCAGTACGGGTTTGATGCTATTTCTGTGATGCCGACTAATTTGTATGGTCCTGGTGATAATTTCAGGGATGTTTGAAAATATATTTGTAAGTAATAGCAGTGAAACCTGGATGAATAAAGCCAATATTAATGACCTGATGAAGCAAACCGGTGTTGGTTTTGGTACCAGTGGTGCCCGTGGTCTGGTGGAAGCGATGACTGATGAGGTTTGTTATCTCTATACAGTTGCGTTTCTTCAATACCTGCAAGCTGATGGTCAGATTTCGCAGGGATGTGAGGTGGCTATTGCCGGTGATTTACGTCCCAGCACGCCCGGTATTCTTGCTGCTGTAATCTGCGCAGTTGAGTCGTTGGGTTATCAGCCACTTTTCTGTGGCACTATACCTTCCCCCGCAGTGGCCTTACTGGGTCTTGAGCGGAAAATCCCTTCTATTATGGTGACGGGTAGTCATATTCCGGACGATCGTAATGGCATTAAATTTAATAAACCTGCCGGAGAGATACTTAAACCGGATGAAGAAGGCATTCGCAAGCAATGTGTGAATGCACCTGAAGGCCTGTTTGATGAAAAGGGTTATTTTTTAAGACCTGCGTCTTTACCTGCGATTGATCCGGTGGGTCGTGGTCATTACCTGGATCGTTATTGTCAGTTGTTCCCCGCAGATATTTTTGCAGGTTGCCGGGTGGGTGTATATCAACATTCGAGCGTTGCTCGTGAACTGATGGTCGAAGTGTTGGAAGCATTAGGTGCGGAGGTAATCCGCTTAGGGTATTCGGATCAGTTTATTCCGGTCGATACCGAGGCGATACGTCCAGAGGATATTAAACTGGCTCGCCAGTGGGTAGCTGAGTATAAGTTAGATGCGCTGGTTTCTACAGATGGGGATGGCGATCGCCCTCTGGTGAGTGATGAGCAGGGTGAATGGTTGCGGGGTGATGTCGCGGGAATGCTGACAGCGTATTACCTTAAAGCTAGCCATGTGGTAACACCGGTTAGCAGTAATAGTGTGGTGGAACGTTGTGGCTGGTTTGATCAGGTCAGCCGTACCCGGATTGGCTCTCCTTATGTGATAGAGAAGATGCAGCAAGCGATGATGGGGCATGCTACAGCTGTTGTCGGTTATGAGGCTAATGGCGGCTTTTTACAAGCGTCTACACTTGAACTTTTTGGCTCAACACTTTCGCCGTTGCCGACGCGTGATGCGCTGATTGTTATTCTGGCGATTATTGCGATGAGTT
>Ga0316206_1001014_pt1 | contig 29082 bp, 27 predicted proteins | sample 6monthpyrite_MG_FD_204942 | JGI IMG/M metagenome (GOLD analysis project Ga0316206, IMG submission 204942) | Microbial mat bacterial communities from mineral coupon in-situ incubated in ocean water Damariscotta River, Maine, United States -... | ecosystem: Environmental > Aquatic > Marine >... | reverse complement strand
TATCTTTTATCAAACTTAAGGCACCAGCTGTTCCTAGTCTTTTATCCTCTTCAATGTATTTGATTTCTATACCAAACTCACTGCCGTCTTGAAAATAACTTTTAATTACTTCAGCTTTATAATTTACGCTAATATAAAATTTTGTAAATCCATGTTCCATAAAATTATCTATCAAATTATGAAGCATTGGTTTTCTTCCGACATGGAGCATCGGCTTTGGTGTTTTTTTTGTCAATTCTCCCAATCGACTTCCTAACCCACCTGCCATGATTACAACAATATTAGACTTAGAATTAAATTCAATTTCATCTAAGATTACAACATCTACCAAAACACCGTTATCATCCACAATTGGCATATGCTTTCGATGTATCTCTTTTAACTTTAAAAAGATTAATTTTTTAGGAATTCCTTTTTTCATAGTTAAAGGTTCTTTGTTTATAATATCCATTAAATTATTTTTATTGTTTAATACAGCTCTTCTGATATCGCCGTCTGTCAAAATACCGACTAATTTTAAACTATCATCTATAATGGCTAAAAAACCATTGCCATTTTCATCTAATGTTCGTATCGCATCTTTAAAGGTTGCATGATAAGATAATGTTAAATTTTTCATATCAGGTCATCGGCAAAAAAAACTTGATTTTTTGGAATATTTTTATTTAATTTTTTTCCTATTATGTCGTCAATTGTTTCAATACAGGATGGAGTATCTATCATTTTTAATGTAAGCATATCTTTTAATACTACCTTGCCTAAAGACATATCACTTTTTGCAACAGGAACTTTTTGTCTATTTCTATATTTTATCTCTTTTTCATTCATATCAAATAATTCTTTTTCGTCAATATTCAATATTTTATCTAAAAAATCAAGTCTTGTTTTGATTGCTTTAATTTTATCTGCGTTGATTGCTGATTGATAATCGATTCTTTCTTGCCCTTCATTCAAAGTTATATGTTTCTCAAAAAACCTTGCACCTAATACATAGGCATATTCATTGCTCACTATTGCCAAGTCATCCTCGTAAGAGGAGTGGTCGGCATAACCAATAGTACACTTTGGATAAGCCCTTGATAACTCTTTAATTCTACCTAGCTTAATATCTTCTAGTTGAGATGGAAATGATTGAAAACCAACCATAAGGGTTATATCTACGTCTTTATATTTTTTTACTATAGAGTCTATCTCTTCTACTGTTCTCCCACCTATACCAAAAATTAAAGGTATATTGTATTCAGAGAGCTTCGAGAGCAGTACTTCATCTTTAAAAGATACAGAGTGAATCTCAATAAATTTGATTTTAAAATCTTTTATCAACTCAAAAGCTCCGCTATCTAGCGGCATAAGAACTATATCCAGATTTAATTTTTCTGTATACTGAAACACCTCTTTCCACTCATCTAAAGTTAAAACCCAATTAATAGCCTCTTGGTATGCAGAATGCAAAGGTGACATAAATTCATCAATATTTATCAAGACTTGAAACTTTACACCGTTTACCTCAGCTTTTTTAGCTTCATCTATTAACTTTATTAAGTGTTCTTTACTGCCTTCATGGTGAAAAGCTGTCTCGGCATATATATAAATACTCAATCTCTCATCCTATTTGAAAATTATTTGACTGCTTTATTCTTTGGTTCATATCATTCTGAAACTCTTCAAAAGAGATCTCTTTTCCATATGGCATTTTTATGCTGCCCGTCAATTTTATTTTACTATTTTTTATTTCATTCTTGTCAATTATAGTAACAATATCTTTTAAACTAATAGTTAATGGATTTTCTATAAAAAATGTAAATATTTTTTTTGTTCGCTCTAAGTCTTCATTAGTGTCCACTGTTACAGTATAATTTGAACTTTTTTTAATATCTTTAATATGTATGACTCCACATTTATAGTGCTCTGGCCTAAACATATAGAGTAGCAAATATTCACTTATAGCCGGGTCTATCAAATCATAACAATCTTTTAAAGCAGTTAATTTCATAACTTCTGCTGTTGATCCAATGGGTACATCTATTATTCTTGTATAATCTAAGTCATTATCATTATGAATTTTAATTTGCTCATCTAAATATTCATAAGAAGTGAACACATTATCACCTGTAATTCTTATCACATTATCTGCAGATTCATTATTTCCAACTGTTATCAATCTTTCAATCACAGCATCAGGAAATCCCCTGTATATGTTAATATTATTCCTAATTGCCACATCTTCTAATATGTCATCGATAGGTTCATGTGATGTACAGAGATATATTTTAGTTATATTTTTTACGAGTTTTAATCTCTGTATCATGAAATCAAGCATCGAATAATCATCAACAACCTTCCTTAAAACTTTCAAAGGTAATCTGGTAGAGACTGTTCGTGCGATTACACAAGCAACTGTTTTTTTACTCATTAATAAATTCCTCTTCAAATTTATCTTTTTTCATTTTTAATACAATTTTTATGACTGAATCAGGCTTATCGGATGTTCGTATTCCAACTTTATGAACATCATGAAAATCAAAAATTGCTATTTTATTTTTATCCAAAATGTATTTTTGCGAATCTAACTCACTCTTATAAAGATAATAATCATTTTCTATACTACTTTCATATGGAAAATCTACATCTTTAACATCTAGCAGCTCAATTCTTTCTCTTCCATCAATAACAATATGAACATCAATATATTCTTTATGCGATTCAAACACGCAATCAGTGCTATTTTTGAGTATACTATTTTGAAGTATTAAAAAAAAACTGCTATCATAGACTAGCCGATTATACTTCCCCTCAGAGAGTTGTTTAGCCTTATCTATACCATCGTATATAAAACTTACTATATTTTTATTTTTAAATAATTTAGAAATAGGTTTATTTATTAAGTTTATTTTTTTTGTCATAAATTAAAACAGGTCTTCATTTGTTAATATATGATCAAACTTTAAATCTTTAGACAATTTCTTACCTAGTAAAAATTTTGATTCATCAGGAGAAAATCCGGTTCCTGGTCTTTTAAAAGAAAAATCCTCTTCTTTTAATAGTTCACCTTGTTTCATATCTCTGGCTAGCACAATACTTCTTCTAAACTTAATCTTTTTTTCTTCTTCTGCCTTGGACACTACTCTTCTCAAGCTACCAAGTGCGCAGCGTATATTATCTGACTCTTCTACAATAATTTTCATCTCTTGTGGGTTTGCAGATATTTCATGATCCCAGCCAGGTAAATTTTTGTCTGTAGTAAAATGCTTTTCTATTATACAAGCCCCAAATGCCATAGATGCCAACGGTATTGAAGTACCTATGGTATGATCAGAAAAACCCACCGGATACCCAAATGTGTCTTGTAACATTTTCATATTCTTAAGATTAATGTCTTTGTACTCTGGAGGGTAAATAGAGATGCAATGCAAAAGTATAATATTTCTATTACCTTCATCTTCAATTGTTTTAATTGCATTTTCTATTTCCCCTAAACTAGCCATACCGGTTGAGAGGACTATAGGTTTATCAAATTTTGCCATATATTTTAACAGTAGTAAATTATTTATGTCCATAGATGCAACTTTATAAAATTCTATTCCCAGGTCATTTAATAAATCGACTTCTTCTGTACTAAATGGTGTTGAATTAAAATCAATACCATTTTTAATACAGTAATCTCTAAGTTCATAATGTTGTTCTTTTCTTAAATAATACTTCTCAACCATCTCTTTTAAAGAACCAAAGTGTTTTTTTACAGAATCATTATAAACAGTATTTGCATCATATTCAGGTTCACTCACCAAACTTTTTGTGTCCCATGATTGAAATTTTACGGCATCACACCCACACTCAATTGCTGAATCAATCATCTTTTTAGCAAGTTCCATATCACCATTGTGATTCGCGCCTATTTCCGCAATGATATAAGGTTTACAAAAGTTAAAAACCTCTTTTTTCTTCGTTAGTTTGATGTTCATATTTCTTCCTTATATAAGCTTAATCTCTTCCCACCAAAGTGGATTCATTATATTTTGTTTTTTTAACTTTTCAATAAATTCTTCTTTTTCTACTTTCACTTTAAGTTGACTTATTTCTAGAAATAAGGCCCTGTATTGTATCATTTCTTTTTGTAACAATTCATAATGTTTAAATTTAGCCAGCATCCCTTTTACTATAATCTCTTTCGTTAAGTTACCAATACCTACGGTATTACTTGCATGTTGCCTATAAAAAGTTTCAGTGTTATTTGTAAAAATTGCTTTGTGCCCTTTTGCTAAAAGTATTGAAAACAAATACCAGTCGACGGCTATCAGTTTTTTATCAAAATACATATTATCTAATATATTTATATTCAAGGCTGTGTTGGACAGTCCAAATATGTTCTTCTCTTTAATGAATTCCAAATCGATTTCTGTCATATTCTTTATGCGGTTAGAGATATATCTTTCACTGTAAATACTCTCACTGTTAAATAGTGATAAATCATTTACGACGATGTCATATTTTGTCAATTCTTCAATAGACACTTGAATTCTATTGTCTTTAAAATAATCATCACTATCACCAAAAATTAAAATATCATAATTATTATTTTTAATATAATTTATCCCATATTCTCTATTTTTAGCCGGTGTTTCATTATATTTCAACTCTATTACATTTAGATCTTTGTATGTAAGCAGCAATTCGCTTAAGCCTTCATACCCATCGTTAACAACGATTAAATCAAATTTTTTAAATGTTTGACGCTGTAAAGAAGTGAAAAAATCGGTTAAATACTCTTGTTTCATTGGAAATATTGTTGTTAAAAATGCTACTTTTTGATTCACTTGGCAACAACCCCGGCTTTTGTAAATCTATTTATCTCTATAAATTCTTTAGAGGTTACATTACTACCAATAAATGTATTTTTCTTAACGATCACACCGCCATTGATAATTGCACCTGTGCTAATATGACAATTATCTTCAATAAGAGCATCATGTTCTATAAGTGCCTTGGAATTTATAATGCAGTTTTTACCTACCTTTGCATCTGCGTTTATAAAGGCATGATGCATCACAATTGTGCCTTCATCGACCTGTGCATGCTTAGATACATATGCCAGTGGTGAGACAATGAGGGGCATGTAGAAGTCCAATTTTTTTAAAAGATTGAAAAGTTTAATTCTTGCAGTGTTTGATTTTATATGTCCTACTGTCACTATAGCATGTGAAAATTTTTCTCTTAAATGAGCCACATCATCATCTGTTCCTATTATGTTATAACCCAAGACATGATTGCCAATCAATTCTTTCTTATCTATAATTCCTGCAATAGTATATTTATTTTCTAATTCAATAATATCAATGACTGATTTACAATGACCCCCACCACCAATTAAAAGTATATTTTCTTTCATAACCTTACACTACTAGGTATGTTGACAACCCGCTCTTCTAAATATTTTGAATTTCTTAAATCTGATACTTGACAACTTTTAAACATCTCTAACTCATTCATTAACTTCCAAATTGGTCTTGTCATAACACCATTTTTATTTGTGAATTCCAAAAATTCATTTCTTTTTTTTACATCTTTTAATATGATGGCTTGAAGCCAGTAGTTTGATTGTGAATCTTTTGGTTCTTTGATAAATTTCATATCATCCGAACTGCTAAAAAACTCTTCATACTTTAAAGCCAACTCCCTTTTACTATGTAAAAAATACTCTAGTTTTTCTAATTGAGCGACCAATAAGGCAGCATTCAGATTTGGCATACGATAGTTGAAACCTATCTCATCATGCACATATTCCCACTTATGGGGTACTTTTGCTGTTGTTGTCAGGTACTTTGCTCTTTTTGCCAAGGCTTCATCATCCGTGACAATAACCCCACCACCACCAGAAGTAATTATTTTATTGCCATTAAAACTAAATGCACCAAGTTTGCCAAATGTACCGGTGTGTTTCTTTTTATAGTATGAACCTAGACTCTCAGCTGCATCTTCAACTAAAGTTATATTCCAGGCATCGCATATATTTTTTATCTCTTGTATCTTGCATGAATGGCCAAAAGTATGCATGGGGATGCAAGCTTTTATTATTTTTTTTGTTTTTTGATTTACACATTGATTGTTTATTAGTTCACAATTTTCTTCTAAAAATTCTTTTAGTGATATCGGGCTTAAACCCATAGTATCTAAATCAACATCGATAAAAATAGGTTTCGCTCCAATATAACTTATAGCATTACAAGTTGCTATAAAAGTTAAAGGCTGTGTAATAACTTCATCTTCAGCTTTCACATCTGCTAATATAAGTGAAATGTGTAAAGCAGCCGTTCCATTAACCGTAGCTATTGCGTATTTTGAACCGACTTTTCCAGCAAACTCTTCTTCAAAAATATCTACATATTTTCCAACACTTGAAACGAAGGTGGAATCTATACAATCATTCAAGTATAGTTTTTCATTACCTATAAATATCGGTTCATGCAAGGGTATAAACTCATCTGTTTGAAAAAGACTTCTAATAAAGTCAATACTTAATTTAAACTTTTGGCTCATAACTTTCTATCTCTCTATTAAAATATATATCACTATTTTCAAGAATATGTGATGATAAGTTTTTACCAGCTTTTATTTTAAATTCTTTATTACCTAGTGAATAACTAATAAAAAACTCTGCTGAAGATCTGTAAGCACTTAATAATAAATTTTCAATTTTATCTTCACTTAAAACATTCAGATTATCTAGCTTTTTTAAGATATCTTTAGGATGATCTATTCGTTCTATGTATCCAGGGTAACTATACCAGACCTTATCCAATACATATGCGGGTGTTCTATAAATAACAGATTCTAATGCTACAGAACCATTGATTGTAACTACAGCTGTAGCATTTTCAATTAGTTCTTTTCCATTATATTCAATTGGAGCTAAATATACATTGGGAAGACGAAGTAGTTTTTCATAATACTTTTTACCATGCCATCCATATCCAAATGGATGTGGTTTAATCACAATACTGATATCTGAAGGTGCATGAACAGCTATTTCTTCAACAATTTTCCATTGATCAACAAAATCCTGTGCAACAGATGTTGTAGTAGCTTCTGGCTGATGTGACATGTAGTATAAAATGTACTTTCCACACTTCTTAATATCAAAATATTGAGAACTTTTCTTCAACCAAATCCGATTCATAACTCTTTTATATGCATAGTTTACATTGCTTAACCTAGAGAATATTCTTTTCACTTCATTAAATGTAATTACTTGTTGACTGACTTCTTTTAAATATGACATTGTTGGTTTTGAATTTCTGAATTTTTTCAGGATATTGCTTATTTCTAACTTTTCTTCATTTGTAGGCTTAATTTTATCATTCATAGATTTATAAAAAAGATAGTTTAATCTTTTTATACCGGTACCTAGTATCACTCTATTATTAAAAATACCTGGGATAATAAATGTATGATAAAAGCCTATATTATATTTTTTAGAAAAAGCTTCTAAAACTTGTGTATGCACCAAGTCGATAGTGTCATGGTATATAAATTTAATATTATACTTTTGAAATATTTTTTTGTAGTTTAAATAGGCAGTATGATACTGGATAGCAATTTCATCTTTAGACTTCCAATAACCAGAGTGTTTAATATTTCCCTCTTCTGCCAATCTTCCATAATAAAAATAATTTGAATAAGAATCAAACAGATTAAGTTTAAGTTCTATTTCTATTTCTTTTATTTTAGACCAAAAAATATCTTCTTTAGTATTTAGTGACAAATAATCATCGAATGTAAGACGAATATGTTCTCCTTCATATTTTAAGTCTTCTTTGTCCATCACAATAACTTGATATGCTGTTGAAAAATTATTAATCATTCCCTGAATATAGTATTGCAGTGTCTCACCTCTGCCAATTAGTAAAATAGATTCTTTATTCATTGTTTATCCTCAAGATATTTTTTAATTCATGTTCTAACCTATTGTGCCATTTCGCCATATTCACTTTATTATCTATTAAAAATTCTCTACTCTTTTGTAAGCCATTACCTAGAAAATTAAATAAATTTGCAGTTGCAACCCCATCAATATAACTTTTATTTATACCTTCTAAAAAATGTTCATATTTTCCGGCGCCTCCAGCACAAATTAAAGAAGTATTCAAATTTAAGGTAACTTCATCAAATATATCTAATTCATATCCTTGTCCTGTCCCATCTTTATCAATGGAATTTAAATAAATTTCACCAGCACCCAGTTCACAAACTGAATCTATATGTTCTTTTAGACTAAATTCTATCCGGGTTAACCCATTATTTACAAGTACAATATTTTCACCATCTAATCTTTTAAAATCTATAGAAGACACTATGTTCTGTTTACCATAATGTTGTATTAGTTCCTTGATAAGCTTTTTATTACTATAAAAAGCTGTATTCAACACTAACTTATCAGCGCCAGAATGCAAAAGTAAATTTGCATCATCCATTGAGTTTATACCTCCACCGACAGCAATTGGAATAAAACAAAATTTTGATAAAGATCGCAAATCTTTGGAAAACTCAACCAAGTCTCTTTTTTCTGGATCTTCTACATTTAATACTATTAATTCATCAATTGAAAAAGCAATATTTTGAAAATTATAATGTTTATTAAGCCATTCCAAATTCCCAACTTTTTGAAGACGAAAATTTCGACTAAGCATATAATTTCCATTTTTATAAAGCAATGTAAATATCAGTCTTTTTTTTGCCACAATTCCCTCTTTATTTTTGTAGAAAATTTTTTAAAAGTCTTAATCCATTATCTTGGCTTTTTTCTGGATGAAATTGAACACCAAATATATTATCTTTTTCTATTGAAGCGACAATGCTTGTATTTCCTATATTGTATGTAGATGTGATTTCATCGTATATATTTTCCATACTAAAACTATGTACAAAATAAAAATCCGAATGATTTCTAATATCTTTATATAGTATACTTTTCTTTGTTGTTTCTATTGATTCAAACCCTATATGAGGTACTTTAACATTATCATCTAATTTATCCGACATATTTTTAACAACGGAACTAAACCAACCTAAACCCTCAGAGAATCCATCTTCATCACTGCCAGATGCAAATAGCTGCATTCCTAAACAAATACCTAATATATCTTTATGTTCTTTCATAACAAGTTCGTTTAGAATAACATCCAATTTTCTTTCTTTTAGATTCTGCATTGCTACTCTAAAAGAACCTACTCCAGGCAATATGATCTTATCACTATTTCTGAGCTCAGTTTCTTTATATGTTAGAATAACATCCACACCTAAGTATTCAAGGGCATTTGTAATTGACAAGATATTTCCCATTCCATAGTCAACAATTGAAACTAACATAAAACTTTACTCAATTTCATATTTCGGCATCCATCTAGAATTAATTTTTTCAAAGATATCTTTATTAGCATGTCTATCTATTATTAAATCAAATTCATCCTGTGTCATTTTATAGTATTTCAAAAATTCGCCCATAAATTCTGAAGGATAATGATTATCATATATTCTTACAAGTTGTAATCCTTGTTCTCTCGTCATCGCTCCTCTTCGTATATCTATGCCGCAATCCTGTGTGCATCTATTAAACCCAAGTTTAATATACATTAAATAAGTGTGTAGACTATAGAGGACACTGTCAGTTTGAGCAAAATTAGTATAAGTGCCATCATTACCATTTTCTTTTTCTAATAATCCACAATGTTCTTTAGCAACAAGATAGTGTTCATACGGATCCCAATTTTCAAAGTATGACCAGTGTAAATATTTAACTTCATGTTTTTCAATCTCCTCTTCACTTGGAAAAGTGGCCCAAAATATTTCTTTTTCACTAAATTTATCAATTGGTAGTATTTCATCATATGTGCCACTTAAATATGTGTTTTTTGAAAAAGAAACATCAACTAATGGAGTATTCTTCGATTCAGACGAACCTCCATATTCAACATCACCGTTTTCCCCAAAAAAGATTAATGGTATTTTATACTGAATAGCCAATCTTCTAATTGCGCTATGAACAAATGTCTGCCAACCAACCATAGGTCTACCAAACTTTTTAAAACCATTAATATTCATTTCTCTCATAATCTCCATATTAGGAGATAATAAAACATGGCTGTACCCTGAATCAATAAAATTAGTGAGATTTTCATCTCCTAAAGGATCAGATAAAGGAACTCTAATTGTAACAGCCAATGGATTCATTCCAAGCTTATGCTTAAGCATGTAAGACACATACGAACCGTCTTTACCGCCACTTACGGGCACGATACAATCAAATCCATCTCCTTGTCCTCTATGCTGTTCACAAATCTCCTCTAATTCATTCCATCTTGATTTCCAATCTACTTTCTTTTTTTTCTCTTCGACCCATTGACACGCATTACAAAAACCTCTTTCATCAAATTCAACTCTATCTCTAGTAGATACATTTAAACAGTTTTTACATCTAAAAATTTTTTTATCCATTCTTTAATTCCATATATTATATATTTGTGAATATATTCTTTTAATATTGAAGCAATTTCTTCAAATCTTTAACTTTAAAAAGTCTATTACTTTAAAAATAACAACATTTTTCCTCGTAGCAATGCTAAATCAAAAGCACTTTTTATTCAGTAAACTACATCATTGAGCCTGTTTCTCTCTATAGTTGTTAAGCGCCTGTTATTTATGATTAGCACGCATTCTACAGTGAATGTGCTAATCTTACAAGATTTCCATTGGTTACTAAGTTTATTTCATTATCCTAGATTCTTTCTAACTTAGAACACTTGAAGACATTCCAAATCAGTAAATCATTTCAGATTAGTAGGTCTTATCTTTAGTCAAACATACACTTTTCATGTCAGTTATCAACAGTGAATTGTTAAAAATCACAAGTTAGTACTTTCTATAGCTATGATAGTAATCAAAAAAGCTATTATCGTACTAAATTGCTAACCAAACATAAATAGAGTTTGATTATCAAAACACTTATGAAAAAAATCTAGACAGTGGCTTCAAAAAAGCACTTCAAAAATCAAATATTAGTAAGCTTTTGCATCTTCAAACATATAGTTAAAAAATAATCTCTTCCTTTTATTTTCCTTAATGATTTATTGAAGTATTTTTGACTTATTCACTCCTGGAACACCTAGTATAAGACTAGCCTTTAAAAAAGAATCTTTTACGACAGCATTTGCACCGATGACAGAATCTCTACTAATCTCAATGTCGCCTATAACCTTAGCACCTGCATATATTACCACATTATCACCAATCATCGGCCGGCCATCACTAGTTCCCTTATCCCCGATAGTAACATTTTGATAAATTGTCACATTATCACCAATAACAACTCTTGAACCGATAACAGAGCCTAAGCCATGAATAATTTTAAAGTTATTGCCAATTTTTGCTGAGTAATAAATTTCAACTTGTGTATACATCCTTTGAATATAAGCTAAAGCCTGTAGCACATCATCTTCTTTATTTTCGCCATTTAAAGTAATAATTTCATTTTGTAGTCTATAGATATAAACAGCAAAGTCTTCAGGTTTTAAAGATAAATCTTTATTTAATAAATTTTCGATTTCACTATCTATTTTGATATTAAAATGTAAATTAATTAGCTTTAGAAGGTTCATCATATATTTTTATATTTTCCATCATCTGGATTATCTAAAAAGCCATCTTTTATCACCTGAATGGTTTGTCTAATTCCATCTGGGACACGTTTAGTAATATGAAAACCTAACTCTTTCTTAATTTTTTCGAAATTAACTCTATAATCCCTTGGGTCCTCATCTCTTTTGACATATTTAATTTTTGCATCAGGTAATTGTTTCTTAATTTCATCTACAATCATCTGTTTTTGATAATTTTCGTTTGTATCACCTACATTAAATACATTAAAAGAAACTTTCTCTTCATCAGCTTCAAAAACAGATATGACGCCCCTTGAAAGATCAACTACATGACAATACGGTCTCCAAAATTGTTCTCCAAAGACAACCAATTCCCTACCTAAAGCCAATTCTTTTGTAAACTCATTTACAGTCAGGTCAAATCTAATTCTAGGGGATAGACCGTATACCGTAGAAAACCTTAGGCACGTTGGCTTTGTAACATTGTGCTTATCTTGAGATAATAAATATTTTTCAAATTCAACCTTGGTTTCAGCATAAAGCGAAACAGGACGTAATTCAGACTCTTCATTAACATAACTATTTGGATCTTCCATTCTTCCATAATTACTGCATGTAGAAGCAAATACAAATTTTTTTACACCCATCTCATTGGCAATTTTATAAGTTAACTTTGCTCCATTAAGATTGATATCTTTTGTTAAATTTGGATCAATTGCGCAAGCCGGATCTCCTACAATAGAAGCCATATGAGCAACATAATCAATATCTTTCATAGCTAATTTTAGATTATCTTCATTTCTTATATCACCTTTAATAAAATCAAAGTTATCATTATTAAGTAATTCCACTATTGCTTCACCGCCAAAAGATAAATTATCCAACACTCTTACGTAATATCCCTTATCTAAAAGTAGTTTTACCAATACACTTCCAATATATCCTGCTCCACCAGTTACTAACACTTTTTTCATCAATAATTTCCTTTATTTTTGTTTATCTCTTCGACTATATATTGTGCAAATGAAAAGGAACATGTAAATGCGGGACTAACTGCATTTAATATGTGTGTTGAATTTTTCGTATGCTCAACTACAAAATCCTGAACTAATTCATTTGTTTTTGTATTTAGCAGTTGGGCTCTAATTCCGGCCCTCATTGGTTTAAAATTATCACCAATCATCTTAACCATACCCTTTGCTTTTTGTATAAATACTCTTGAATCATAATTTTTAATTTCGTTGAGTGCTAAGCTCCTAAAATTAAATGAATTTAACACAAATAATTTTGTTTCATAATATAGTATTTCTAACATTTCAAAGAAGTTAAAGTTATCAAATCCCTTATAATTTTCTCTCCAAAAGGCGGGAATAGCAGTTGGCCCTATTTTGATACTGTCATCAACCGTAATAGTAAAATGAACGCCTAAAAATGGATTTGATAAATTTGGCACAGGGTAAACATTAGTTCTTAAGTCTATTTTATTTTCAAGATATTTCAAATAAATACCTTTAAATGGCAACATTGTGTAATCTTTTGCCAATCCAAACTCTCTAGCTATCTTGTCCGCATAAGCGCCCGATGAATTAATCAAATACTCATAATCTAATTTATGATTTTTAAAAGAGGTATTAAAATGAAATTCAACACCTCTTTCTTTTAATATTTCTTTTAATTTAAAACAAACCTCTATTGGATCTACAGAAGCAGTAGTTGGAGAGTAAAGTGCTTTTTTATATGTTTTAATATTTGAATCTATTTTCTCAACTTCATCTTCAGTTAATATATAAGTCTCCACGCCATTTATTTCTGCTCTTTTTTGAAGTTCGTAAATACTTTCTACTTCAATATCGTCTTTAGCTACCACTATCTTTTTGGTTTCATTTACAAAAATATTCTTATCCTTGCAAAATTGTTTCATCTTTTTATTGCCATCAACTGTGAATTTTGCTTTTAAACTATCCGCACTGTAATAAAAACCTGCATGTAAAACCCCACTGTTTCTGCCACTTGCATGTTTAGCTACATCACTTTCTTTATCTATGATTACAATATTACTATCAGGTTCTTTTTCTTTCAGTTGATAAGCTATTGTCAAGCCTATTATTCCGGCACCAACTATGAGATAATCATATTTCACTAAATAAATCCCTATATTGCTTTATATCGATGTTATTGTTCAGCAATATATTCAATACACCTTCTAGTTTGTTATTCTCGACAATATCATATGGGTCAAAATAGTGTGTTAAAAATAAATTATTCTTTTTTAATAATGCTGTTGTTTCTTCAAATTCTATTAGAAATTTTTTATCGTCCCCAATAAAAGGATTATTTTTTCTTAGCATATTCCAGCTATCAAATATTGCCATTGGAAAATGTACACTGCATCCTGTAGGTATCTCGATCATCCCTTTTCTATGCTCATAAGGTGCTGAAAAACCATCAACCATAGAAGCAGCGGTGGATGAACTATACTTATAGTTTAATTCATAAAGGATGTCATAAACTGATTCTGTATGCAGGTTACCGTAATGAGGAGTTCTAAAACCTATAGATTCAATCCCTAAAATATTATAAAAAACTTCATGAGCTTTATAAATTTCATCTTTTTGTTCTTGATATGACAGTTTATTAAAATATCTATTTGGTGACCAATGTAGATTGTCAGGATGAGTATAAGTATGATTTATAATTTCATGACCTTCATCCACTGCTCTTTTATGAATATCCGGATATTTTTCTACAAATTTTCCTACCACTGCGAAGCCAGCTTTAATCTTATACTCTTTTAATTTATCTAGTAAATATGGAAAAGCTTCTATGTCAGATTCAAAATCAAAATCAAATGTCAATACATACGTGGCTTGATTAAATGGATTTTTTTGTTTTTTCATAAATTTTATAAAAAACTCTGCAGGGTATACACAGTGGATAAGTTCTCTCGCTATTTTTGCTGCATATTTATTTTTATATGGTCTTATTAAAAAACTGGGATACATTTAATTTTTTACTCCGCAAAAATCTAAAACTATTTTGCCGTTTGTATCTAATCTCTTAAATTCTCTATGTGCAACTAGAAAAACAACTATGTCTGCTTCTTTTAACGCAGCATTATAGTGTTTTAAATCAATCTTATCTACATATTCGACATTAGGTTCTACTATCAAAGTATTTAACTTATCAATTAAGCTTTGAGCTATATATAAAGCTGGGGATTCTCTTAAGTCATCGATATCTGGTTTAAATGCCAAACCCATTAAGGCTACATTTGGTTTCTCTTTATTCTCCAGTTCGTATTTTAAGGCTTCAGATTTAACTTTTTCTATACACCACTGGGTTTTGTAATTATTGACTTCTCTTGCGCTTTTGATTATTTTGGCATTTTCTTTATCACGGCTTACAATGAACCATGGATCAACTGCGATACAATGACCTCCGACACCTGAACCTGGCTGCAATATATTTACTCTTGGATGCCTGTTGGCTAAACTAATCAACTCCCATACATTGATATCTAAATTATCTGAAAGTATAGATAGCTCGTTTGCAAATGCAATGTTCACATCTCTATAACTATTTTCTACCAACTTACTCATCTCCGCTGTTTTAGAGTCTGTTTTTAATACTTCTCCAGTTACAAATGTCTTATAAAAACTTTTAACCTCTATGGTTGACTGTTCATTCATTCCACCCACTACCCTATCATTTTCTGTAAGTTCTATCATTATTTTTCCTGGCAAAACTCGCTCTGGACAATAAGCAATACTCAGCTTTGTTATATCAATATCATTTTCTTGCAATGTTTTAGCAACTAGTTCTGTTGTTCCAACTGGACTAGTAGATTCAAGTATGACAATATTTCCATCTTTTACATATGGTGCGATTGCTTTTGTGGCAGCTAGAACATAATCAATATTTGGAGTAGGTATATCTGTATTTTTATAAAATGGAGTTGGAACACATATCATAAATATATCTGCTTCTTTTGGTTGCAGATAAGCTTTTAATTTTCCAGACTTAACAGCTGAATGCACAGATGTATCTAAGTCTGGTTCAACAATATGAATTTTTCCTTGGTTAATTATTTCAACTACTGTTTTGTTAATATCAACACCAATAACTTCGTATCCTCTGTTAGCCAATAATGAAGCAGTTGGTAAACCGATATATCCCAACCCTATAACACATATTTTTTTCAAATTAACACTCCAGGTTTTTTTTCAAAATTTTTATAATATTTTTACAGGTTTCACCATTGCCATATGGATTATGAGCTTTACTCATTTTAGTATATTTATCATAAGAATCCAATAATTCTTGAGCAGTTTGTATTATTTTTTCCTTGTTTGTACCTACAAGTTTAACTGTACCAGCTTCAACTGCTTCTGGTCGTTCAGTAGTATTTCTCATAACAAGCACTGGCTTACCTAAGCTTGGAGCTTCTTCCTGTACTCCCCCTGAATCAGTGATGATAAAATATGATTTACTCATCAAATAGACAAACGATTCATAGTCTTGTGGTTTTATTAGATATATATTGGATACCCCTGAAAGTATTTCACTCACAGGTTTTTGCACATTAGGATTCAAATGTACAGGATAGACTATATCAATATTCTTATTTTTAAGAGCAAGCTCTCTTAATGCATTACATATATTGATAAATCCATCACCAAAATTTTCTCTTCGATGCCCGGTTACCAAGATTATTTTTTTCTTTTCATTAAACTTATAATTATCTTTTGAAATTTTTTCTATTATATTGTCTTCTAAGTCTTTATTTGTTTCTATATTTTTTAGTATTAAGAATAGTGCGTCTATTACTGTATTCCCGCATACGAAGATATTATCTTCTGATTTATTTTCCTTGAGTAAATTATTTTTACTTAAAACAGTCGGTGCAAAGTGATAATTTGCTAGTACTCCTACTATTTGTCGATTGCCTTCTTCTGGCCATGGAGAATAGATATTATTTGTTCTGAGTCCTGCTTCAATATGTCCTACTTTTATTTTTTGATAGTATGATGCTAAAGAGGTTGCAAATGTAGTTGTTGTATCTCCATGAACTAAGACCATATCAGGTTTAAAGTCATCCAATACATTTTTCATCCCAAGCAGTACCTGTGATGTTACATCATACAAGTCTTGACCGGATTTCATGATATTTAGATCATAATCAGGAACAATATCAAAAATTTCAAGAACCTGATCAAGCATCTCCCTATGTTGTGCTGTCACACATACTCTCATTTCAAACGAAGATAAATATTTTTCAAACTCTTTTACAAGTGGTGCCATTTTGATTGCCTCTGGCCTTGTTCCAAAAACTATTAATACTTTTTTCATCTATATTATCGTACTTATATAATTTATTTCATCATCACTTAAATAAGGGTTCATAGGTAAACTCAAAATTTCTTGAGAAACTTTTTCAGAAATAGGAAAAGCCCCTATTTTATATCCTAAGTATTTAAAGCACTCTTGTAGATGTAGAGGCAAAGGGTAATGCACCGCAGTCGGTATGCCAGCTTCTTTAAGTTGTATTTGTAAGTCATTTCGATTTTTTACTCTGAGAGAATATTGTGCCCAGGCCGATGTAGTATTATCATCCGTATATGGAAGTATTAAATCTTTATCTTTTAAAGCTTTAGTGTATTTCTTTGCAACTTCCTGCCTTAGTGTTAAATCTTTTTCATAATACTTTAGTTTTACTTTTAAAACAGCCGCTTGAATAGTGTCCAATCTTCCGCCCATTCCTATGTACTTATGATGATATCTTTCTGATTGTCCATGCATTCGTAGGCTCTTCATTTTTTCTGCTAGTAAATCATTATTTGTAAATACAGCTCCACCGTCTCCAAAACAGCCTAGCGGTTTAGATGGAAAAAAACTTGTACATGAAATATCACCTAGACTGGAATCTGTTTTATCTTTGTAAGTAGAACCAAAACTTTGAGCACCGTCTATTATCACTTTTAGATTATGCTTATTTGCTATGTTTTGAATTTTTTGCATATCTGATGGCTGCCCATAAAGGCTTACTGGCATGATAGCTTTCGTTTTGGAAGTAATCTTTTCTTCTATGAGTTGAGGGGCTATATTATATGTTTTTTCATCTATATCTACGAATACAGGAATTGCATGAAGAAGAGCAATAGTCTCAGATGTTGCTATAAATGTAAAGGGAGTTGTTATTATCTCATCCCCCGGCTTTATATCTAATGCCATCAAGGCAAGTAATAGAGCATCTGTGCCTGAGCTGCAGCAAATGGCATGCTTTGCTCCACTAAAATCTTGCAGGGCACTCTCAAGTTGAGTTATATCCTCACCCATAATATAGTTTGATTTGTCAAGAACAGTCTGTATGGCTTTATCAATTTCATCTTTATATAGTTGATATTGATATTGTAAATTTGCAAAATCTATGTTCATTTTATCTCTTTTAATTGCTCTTCATGCAGGATGTATTTTAAATTGTCATAGTCATCTACGGCAATACCATCATCATTAAACCTTAAGGTGTTGCCCGCTTTACTTACCCACCCGATTTGCTTGGCTGGTACACCAACCATTAGTGCATAAGGTTTTACATCAGTGTTAACAACTGCCCCTGAACCTATGAGAGCATATTCACCTATTATTACACCGCATACTATTGTTGTATTTGCACCAATTGAACATCCCTTTTTTAGAAGCGTCTTTTTAAACTCTTGTTTTCGTGTTATAAATGCTCTGGGATTAACAACATTTGTAAAAACCATAGAAGGCCCAAGAAAAACATCATCTTCAACCTCCACACCCTCATAAATAGAGACGTTATTTTGGACTTTTAGACCATCTCCTAGCTTTACGTTTGGTCCAACTACACAGTTTTGCCCAAATGAACATCTTTGCCCAATCTTGCTGCCAGAAAGTACATGAGAAAAATGCCATATTTTAGTATCGTCTCCTATCACTACGTTCTCATCTATGAAAGAAGACTCATGAACGAAGAACTTAGCCATTTTACACCAACACCTTTTTGACGAATGGATGATAATCACCTTGAAGTCCAATAGGAGTTAGTTTTCTTATCTCTGAAACAATCCTTATAGAATTTCTAGCCTCTTCAAGCCCAAAACCACCACCACTTAAGATATGTTTATAGCTTTTTGTATGTAAATCTGTAAAACCCTCACTAAACTCAAATTCTTCACCATCAACTTTTATACTTCTATATGTAGTTTTACCGGTGGCTTTGATATCTTCTGGAATATAATCATAATTTACACTCAAGAACCACCTAACATTTGCATTTTTGAGTTTCATAAACCCTGCATTTGCATCTGGCTGTTTTAGATGAACTATATTTTCTTCTACAGGACCAAATATCCACGAAAGCATATCAAAAAAGTGTACTCCGATATTTGAAGCTATTCCACCTGATTTGCTCTCATCACCTTTCCAAGATACAAAATACCATTTTCCTCTGCTTGTCAAATATGTAAGGTCTAAATCATACACTTTATCTGGATTTATTTCTAATTCTTTGGCTATTTTATTTTTAAGGGCAATAATAGAGTCATGAAGTCTTAGCTGTAAAATGGTGTAGACTTTTTTACCTGTTTCTTGTTCTATAACTTGCAGTTGGTCAATGTTATGTGAGTTAAGTACAAGTGGCTTTTCACAAATAGCATGTGCACCGCTTTTAAGTGCAAATCTTATGTGAGAATCATGCAAATAGTTTGGAGTAGCTATTGCAATATATTCTATTCTTTTTTCATGTTCTCTATGCCACTTATCCACAAATCTATCAAAGCGTTCAAATTCAGTAAAAAAACTAGCCTCAGGAAAATGACTATCCATAATCCCAATACCATCATATGGATCCAGAGCTGCTACTAAATTGTTTCTTGTTTCTTTAATAGCTTTCATGTGCCTTGGCGCAATATATCCTGATGCCCCGATGAGTGCAAAGTTTTTATTTGTCATTTATCTCTCCATTATTTAATTTGTAAACAATTTCACATCTGTCAGTAGTACTTAATCTATGTGCAATAATAATCAAAGTTTTATTCTTGCTAATACTATAAATTTCATCCATAATCTCTTTTTCCGTATCATCATCCAATGCCGATGTTGCTTCATCCAACACAATTATTTCAGGATTTATGTAAAGTGCTCTAGCGATGGCTATACGTTGCTTTTGTCCACCACTTAGCATGATTCCACCCTCTCCGACGAATGTATCTTTTCCATTTTTTGTACTTAAAAAATCATATATTCTTGCCTGCTTTAAGGCCTTGTCTATTTTTTCTTCATTGTATTCTAAACCAAAGGCAACGTTTTGTCCAACCGTTCCATCAAATAGATAAACAGCTTGCGGAATGTAGCCAATTTTTGAGCGCCATGCTTTTATATTTGAATCATCGATATTAACATCATCGCAAAAGACTTTACCACTTTTTGGTCTATACAAGCCAATAATAATATCTACTAATGTACTTTTACCACTGCCGCTTTCTCCGATAAATGCTACCTTAGATCCCTTTTTAATTGTTAAATTAATATTTTGCAATACCGGCTTATTCTCTTCATATTCAAATGTTACGTTACTAAGAAAAATGTTCTCATAATACGTCAAGTCTTCGTTGCCAAGGCTTTCGCTATCGTACATTAAATCATTGTGTACTATTTCCAAGGACTTATGATTAAATAGAATTTGGTTGTAACTTGACATGATGCGATTAACGGACGGCATAAGACGGTAAAGTGCTAAAACGAACATAGAGATAATTGAAAGAACACTAGATATATTGTTTTCATACTTCCATACAAGGTATGTAATTATAAAAACAATAATTCCAAAACTGACAGCCTCTAAAAAAAGTCTTGGGACTTGACCAAGAGTTGCATTTGTAATATTTGCTGACGCAAAAGTAAAACTCGCATTACCAAATTCACTTAGCATTTTCTCATCATTGGACTGTAATTTTATTAATTTAAAGTTTCCAAAACTTCTATTGATTATTTCATAAAATTTTTTTTGTACTTCAGCTCTTATGACTCCAGCTCTTTTGATTTTTTTAGAAACTGTTTTTACCATCAAAAATGCATTAAGCACTAAAATTACTGTTAGTAAAAATGTTATTTTATAATTCACATAAATCATCATGGAATATATAAATATTACTATAAAAATTTCACTCATCATAAATAAAATTGCTGATATTAGATTTGTTAAATTTGATGCCTCGTTTACTATGGACTTCGTTAAAGTAGAGGAATTTTTACCTACAAAATTTTTATAGGACATACCCATATAGTTTTCAAAAAGCCTGTACGCTAAAAGGTGGTAGCGCCCTTGGGTAAAGCGGCTTAGCAAATAAAAATAAAGTAGATTTACTCCACTTCTGAAAATGTAAAAAAAGATGAGAATTATCCCAAAAGTTATGACAAACGATATATCGCTACTAATGTTAAGTATGTTATATATATAAGCGTAGTACCTATTTGTATGAATAAGATCAAAGTCAGTAGCGACTGCGATAAATGGCATAATTATGGAAATACCAGCCGTTTCAATAACAGATATAACAATAGAAAATAAAAACAACCCTAGTAAAAACTGTTTATCTCTTCTTGTTAATAAACTTTTTAATTTTTGTATCATTTATTTACAATCTTCCATCACTGTTCTTTAAAATAGATTTAATATCAAAGACAACTTTATTCTCAACATTTAACAAACTTATCGTTTTAAATTCATTATGAGATACGGCTAACACAATTGCTTCATATTTTTCTGTATCTAGCTTTTCGTGTAAACTTATATTGTATTCTTTTTGGACCTCTTCTTCGTCCGCCCATGGGTCATGAACATCTATGTTGCATCCAAATTCTTTTAATTCTTCTATTACATCAATAACTCTTGAATTTCTTATATCGGGACAATTTTCTTTAAAAGTAATACCTAGAACTAATACATTTGATCCTTCAATTTTTTGTCCCTTTTTTATCATAAGTTTGATGACTTGATTTGCTACATATATTCCCATGTTATCATTTAATCTTCTGCCTGCCAAAATAATTTCTGGATTGTATCCTACTTGCTGAGCTTTAAAAGTCAGATAATAAGGATCCACCCCTATACAATGTCCACCGACAAGTCCTGGCTTAAAGGGTAGAAAATTCCATTTTGTTCCTGCAGCTTCAAGCACATCATTGGTATTTATGCCAAGTTTATTAAAGATAATTGCAAGTTCATTTACAAATGCTATATTGATATCTCTTTGAGAATTTTCTATAACCTTTGCTGCTTCTGCCACTTTTATACTAGGTGCCATATGCGTACCGGCTGTAATGATGCTTGCATAAAGTTCATTGACTTTTTTACCTATCTCAGGTGTACTTCCAGCTGTTACTTTAAGTATCTTAGTAACTGTATGTTCTTTATCCCCTGGGTTAATTCTCTCGGGAGAGTAGCCACAGAAGAAATCTTTGTTAAATTTTAAATTTGAGAATTTTTCTAAAACAGGAACACAATCTTCTTCTGTAGCTCCTGGATAAACAGTTGACTCGTAGATTACAATGTCATTTTTTTTAAGAACTTTTCCTACAGTTTCACTAGCTTTTATCAATGGCGTTAAGTCAGGTCTTTTATTTTTATCTATTGGAGTTGGTACCGTTACGATATAAATATTACACCCTTTTATATCTTCAACATTTGTCGTAAATTTCATGCCGTTTGTAATAGCTTCTTTGACTTGTTGTTCATCTAGTTCAAGAGTTCTATCATATCCTAAGGATAATTCATCTATCCTTTTCTGGTAAATATCAAAACCAATCACTTGATATTTAGCACTAAACGCATGTGCCAATGGCAAACCTACATAACCTAAACCTATTATACATATCTCACTGTTTTCTAAAGAAACTTCGTTTTGCATGATTTCCATCCAAGTTTATTTTAAATTTTCTATATACCATGCAATAGATTCATGAAGACCGTCATCAATTCCATGTGTTGGCTCATAACCCATTATTTGCTTAAGTTTATCTATATTTGCATTCGAGTGTCTGATATCCCCAGCTCTAAACTCTTTATAAATAGGATCTTTCGAAACAAAGTTTTCTAAATTATCATCAAGCTCTTTTCTAATTGAATCATATAATTTGTTAAGAGTTAATCTGCCCCCTATACCTGCATTAAATACTTCACCATACACTTTTTCATTTGTTGTCGTTCCTGCTAAGATATTAGACTGAATTACATTTGCAATATACGTAAAATCACGGCTAGTTTCACCATCTCCATTAATATAAACATCTACTGAATGAAGAAGAGAACTAATCCACTTTGGTATTACAGCTGCATAAGCACCATTTGGATTTTGTCTTTTACCAAAAACATTAAAATATCGCAGTCCGATTGTCTCTATACCATACGTTCTATAAAATACATTTGCATAGAGTTCATTTACTTTTTTAGTAACCGCATAAGGAGATAGTAAGTTTCCCGTTCTCTCTTCAACCTTAGGAAGCTCTTCTGAATCCCCATAAACAGAACTTGATGAAGCATATACAAACCGACCGACATGATTATTTTTAGCAGCGGTAATTATATTTAAAAAACCGGTAACATTTGAAAGATTTGAAGCAACAGGATCATCTATAGATCTGGGAACAGAGCCTAATGCAGCCTGATGCAGTATTATGTCTACATTCTTAGTGATGATATTGCAAGTTTCATAATCTTTAATATCTCCCTCAGTAAATGAAAAATTATTCCACTCCTCAGGGGAAACATTTTTTTTAATATCATCAAGATTGTGCCTATATCCCGTAGAAAAATTATCTAATCCAACGACCCTTTGATTCAATTTTAAAAGTGCTTCTGCCAAGTTAGAACCAATAAAACCGGCCACACCAGTTATAAGCCAAGTTTTTTTGCTTGTTAATAAGTCACTTTTGAGCAAGTCGAATTTCATTGAATATCTTCCTTTTCGTAAACCTTAATTCTTTGGCTAACATATAATGCTCATTTCTTTTCCAAAAGCCCACAATTCTAGTCTTTTTTTACTTTTAGCTTAATTAATTTTTATAATTATGTAAGATTTAATTCAAAACATTCACGGTAATCTTGCCATCCACCAAATCAAAGTTAACTTTTGAGCCTTCTGTTACTTGCCCTTCAAGGATTAAATCAGCCAAACGGTCTTCAACTATCTCATAAAGTGCGCGCTTCAGCGGTCGAGCGCCATATACTGGGTCGAATCCGGCTTCTGCAATGTACTTTTTAGCTTCAGAACTTAAAGTCAATTCTATATCTCTTTGTTCCACTTTTCTAGCAATATCGGCGAAAAATATATCTACTATGTCAACAATCTGTTCTTGACCGAGTGCATTAAAAATCACGACATCATCCAAACGGTTTAAAAACTCCGGCTTAAAAGCTTGTTTTAATTCAGCCATTACCATGTTGTTCAGTTCTTCAGACTGAGGATTGTTTATAATCTTATCACTTGCTATATTTGATGTCAGTATTATAATAGTGTTTGTAAAATCAACAGTAACACCTTTGTTGTCAGTCAATCGTCCATCATCCAAAACTTGAAGTAACATGTTAAATACATCCGGATGCGCTTTTTCAACCTCATCAAATAAAACTACACTATAAGGTTTTCTTCTCACTGCCTCCGTGAGCTGTCCACCCTCTTCATATCCTACATATCCGGGAGCTGCACCAACTAAACGGGAAACTGCATGTTTTTCCATGTACTCACTCATATCTATTCGTATCAATGCATCCTCAGAGTCAAAAAGAAATTTTGCCAAAGTTTTAGCCGTCTGTGTTTTACCTACACCTGTTGGTCCAAGGAATAAAAAGCTGCCTATTGGAGATGAAGCATCTGAAAGTCCTGCTTTGTTTCTTTTAATAGCACGGGCAACTGCATGTGTTGCTTTACTTTGACCGACCACATCTTTATTTAACTCATCTTCAACATTTAAAATTTTATCTTTTTCACCTTGAAGCATTTTATTTACCGGAATTTTTGTCCATCTTGACACTATGCTTGCGATTGCTTCTTCATCAACACTATTTTTAAGTAATGTCCCAGACGCTTGCATCTTGTCCCATTGCTCATTTAGTTTTTTCTCTTCTTTGATTAAAGCTGGTATTTCACCATATTCTATCTCAGCTGCACGGTTAAATTCAGAACCATTTTTAGCAAGTTCAGCCTCTCTTTTCTTAGCTTCTATTTCACCTTTTATAGTAGAAGTTTTCTCAAAGACCTCTTTTTCCATGCTAAATTGAGACTGAAGTTTACGAACTTCCTCTTCAACATCGGCAAGCTCCTTTACTATCTCAGCAAGTCGTTTTGTATTTTGGACTGATTCTTCCATTTTAAGAGCTTCTCTCTCAACTTTCAACTCTGATACTTTTCGTTTTGAAGCAGCCAAAATATTTGGCTCTGATTCTATCTGCATTTTCAGCTCAGCTGCAGCTTCATCTATCAAATCAATTGCTTTATCTGGTAAAAATCTATCAGCTATGTATCTGTCTGAGAGTTTTGCCGCGGCCACCAAAGCGCTATCCGTAATAGTTACATTATGGTGGGCTTCGAGTCTCTCTTTTATACCGCGAAGGATTTGAAGAGATTGGTTTACACTCGGCTCATCAAGATTGATTGGTAAAAACCTTCTTTGAAGTGCTGCATCCTTTTCAAAATATTTTCTATACTCTTTTAAAGTTGTAGCACCTATAGTATGAAGCTCACCACGAGCAAGTGCTGGTTTTAGGATGTTTGCAGCATCCATGCTTCCCTCACTTGCCCCTGCTCCGACAATGGTATGAATCTCATCTATAAAAAGGATGATATTCCCGCTTTTTTTCACCTCATCGATGACCGCTTTGAGTCTATCTTCAAACTCACCGCGATATTTTGCACCGGCTATCAGTGCGCTCATGTCAAGTGCTACAACTTTTTTATTTTGCAGTGAAGTTGGAACATTTCCACTTTGGATTCTCTGAGCGAGTCCTTCGACTAATGCCGTTTTACCAACACCAGGCTCACCTAAAAGCATTGGATTATTTTTAGTTTTACGTATTAAGATTTGCATCATGCGGGTTATCTCTTCATCTCTGCCGATTACAGGTGAAAGATTTCCGGCAGCCGCCTCTTTTGTCAAATCAATTCCATATTTTTCTAAAGACTCTAGTCTCTCGTCTGAACTTTGTGAGTCGATTTTTGCGCCACCACGGGCAGCTTCTAAATTTTTTGCTAATTCCATGCGATTTGTATATTTAGAAATAATACTGCTGTATGGTTCATTTTTTAAATTTGCCAAAATATATGTATCTACAGATAAAAATGAATCCCCATTTTTTGTCATAAGTCCTGCACCACTCTCAAGTGTAGATATGAACTCACGAGATAGTTTAATATTCTCTTTTGAGATTGGAGAAGATTTTGCTAATTTCTCCGCCATACTTTTTACATCCAATTCTATTGCAACTTTTTCAACATTCATTTTATTGAACATCTGATTTAAAACGGAATCAGAGTTTGCAAGTAATGCCCACAGAAAATGTATCGGCATAACTTCCTGGTTTTTATTGTGTAGTGATAGCGATATGGATGACTCAATTGCTTGTGTCATGTTATGTGTAAGTTTTTCAAAAATATTGTTCATTTAAAACCCCTTCATTTGATATATAGAGTATTATAGCACTTTGAGTCACTTAGTGTCAAGTAATCTTAGCAGTATAGATTCAAGTATAAAAAATCTATATTTTATTATACTTGTATTATAATTACAAAAAACTTTTAGGAAATCCACATGCCAACAGTTGTAGAAGCAATAATGAACCGTTCTTCAAAAAGAAAATATTTAAATAAATTAATTCCAAAAGATATACAAGGGAAAATTTTGAATGCTGCTCAAATGACTCCAAGCGGGGCTAATATGCAGCCTTGGGTGACTTATGCCATAAGCAATGAAGTAGTTTTGAAAAATATTGGTAATGCAATAATCGAGAAAATGGATAAGGGAATCATCAACGATCAATTTATACAGTACTATCCAGTAAATTGGGTAAACCCATATAAAAAAAGAAGAATTACTACAGGTGCCGGACTCTACAAACTTATGGAAGTTGACAGAAAAGACAATGAGACCAGAATCCAAATGTGGAAAGATAACTTTAGATGGTTTGGCGCGCAAACAGTAGTTTTCGTATTTACCGATAAGGCAAACATAGACGGAGCACAAGGCGCTCTCATAGATTGTGGAGCTTATATGCAAAGTATTATGTTAGCTGCACAAGAATTTGGCGTAGATAGTTGCCCTCAAGGCTCAACGACAGAATTTGGAAAAGTTATAGCAAAAGTATTAGATATTCCAGATAACTTAGCACTTTTGTACAGCGTAGTTTTGGGCTATGCTGACAACGACGATAAAATAAACAGCTACCAGCCTCCAAGAGTGTCATTAGAAGAATCTGTTACTTTTGTAGATTAAAGGCGGAAGCCTGCACCACACTTATGCTTTTATCCTATGCTTTGAAATGGCATAGGACACACGAGCAACGGTGGTGTCGGCATTTCACATTCTTTCATTTAGTGAAAGAATCGCATCAGGCTTTGGCCTAGAAGTGCCAGATTTTCTCATATCTCTTTAGCATACTCACATTTCCGCTCACTCCGCCACTATGAATATATAAAATCTCTTCCTCAGTTTGCTCAAGTAAACATTTCCACATGCCCGGGGCATAAAGCAAATCAAACTCAATTCCACATGATAAAGTCTTTTTATATATCTCAAAATACTCTGCATACGGTTTTGCAAAATGATACTTTTTATTTGGTTTTAAAATCATTAAATTTTCCGGTATTGTATGAAGCGCATTCATTTGTTCTTGTAAATAATTTGCATCTCCTACACAAGGAGTTGTGTATATTTTGTACTCCGGCAAGGCTATAGCTAAATAAAGCGCTGTTGTACCTGTCCCCGATGGTGTAGCCAATGATTTTACGTCCAAATTGGCTTCTTTTATCTCTGTCGCTAGCACACTCAAACCATCTTTTGCACTTTGATTTGCACCGCCTTGGTCTATGATATAAGTTTTTTCATCCAAGTTTAAACGTAAAGAATAAATAAAATCTTTATACATAATGTCATCTATCTCCACATGTAACATTCCTAAAATTTTTGCCTGAATAAAGTTGCCGTTATCTTGTTCTTTTTGAGTAGTGCTTAAAGTTTTTGTGTAGTATACAAATTCCCAAGCTTTTTTTTTACACATAGCAGCAATTGCCAGCATTGCATTTGATTGTGTTCCACCGTAAGAGATAATTTTTTTATATTTATTCGATGAGGTTTGTAGGAGTGTGTGAAGCTTTCGATATTTATTTCCTGCCAAAAAAGGATCAATGAGATCATCTCTTTTAACAAGGAAATCTCTCCCGTCTAAATTTATTTTAGATATAGGAGAATGATTCATAACCTACTTGATAGTAGCTTTTTTCTGTAGTGCTTCCATTTTTGCTTTCATAACAGTTTTAAACTTTTCAAGTTTTAGTCTTTGTTCGATAAACTCTTTTACTTCTGAAAAAGCTCTCATTTTTTCAGGTTTTTTATCTTCTAAATAAATCACATGAAAACCAAACTGTGTTTTAACAGGTTCTTTAGTTACAGAGCCAACCTTCATTGAAAATACTTTATCGTTAAATTCTGGTACCATCTGTCCTTTAGTGAAAAAGCCTAAATCACCACCTTTTGGTCCACTAGGTCCTGTTGATTTTGTTTTTGCAAGTTCAATAAACTTCTCTTTAAGTGCATCACCTTTTAAAGATTTTATCTTAGCTATAATTGATTTAGCTTCATCTTCTGTTTTTACTAAGATATGACGAGCATGCACACTCTCTTTTTCATTAAATTCATCTTTATTCTTGTTGTAATAATCTTTTGTTTCTTTAGCAGATACTTTTACCTTAGCTAGCTCTTTTTTTTGCCAAACTTGAATAGCTAAATCTTCTTTTACCCTTTCTTTTGCCAACTTATACTCATTTGTAAACTCTTTAGACTTTAAAACACCAGTTTTTTTTGCATCTTCATAAACCAGTTCTTTTGCTATTAACTGCTCTAAAACTTGCTTTCTGAATGCGGCTTGCTTATCTGCTGGAACTTGGTTAAATCTACCCTGTGTAGCGTTCATCAATGCACTATCTACATCTTTTTGCGTAATTGCTTTCCCGTTTACGGTAACCAAAGTCTGAGCTGCTGCCATTGTGCCTACTAATAAAAGCGTAGATACTATTGTTGTCATTTTATTCATTTTTATCCCTTTGGAATTATTTTGTTGAAAAAATTCTAGTAGTTTTATGTTAATGGTTATTAAACAAGAAAATTATCTGCTAAAATACGGAGGAATTATCCCTAATTATGC